>OGTC01000375.1_pt1 | contig 12451 bp, 9 predicted proteins | sample 1574531 | NCBI WGS metagenome assembly OGTC01 (sample SAMN03295859, study PRJEB24534) | human gut metagenome | isolation source: fecal sample 2 from infant 9 | host: Homo sapiens | place: USA: Pittsburgh, PA | collected 2014-07 | reverse complement strand
CAACTTGAGACTGTATAAATTTTAATCATGTACCTACCCCTTTCGCTACATGTTACTATCAGTTTAGTCTATTATACCATAAAAAACATCCGACTTGCGACCTATTTTTAAATTTTTTTGACTTTTTTCGTCATTTTCGTACTTTTTTCTTGACAAAATGAAATTTACAGCCATTCTTGATATTTCTTGATATAGATTTTTTTCACAATTGTCACGCTAATCATATACAAAATAATGATGAAAAGTAAAAAGATGAAATAAATCGGTTTTAAAGGAGTTAGATGGAGAAGGCTAGCTAGTGGACTGTAGGGAAGGAAGGTCACAAAGGCTGCAGCCAATAAGGTTGTCACAAGGACTAGCCAAGCTGGACGACTTTGTAAAAAGGGAATTTTGGCTGAACGCAGCATATGGATAACCATGGTCTGTGACCACATGGACTCGATAAACCAACCTGTCTGAAACAAGACAATAAATCCTACGGCAGACTCCGCTCCATGGACATAGGCTTGACCTGTCGTCATGGGTACAATGATAAAATAGAGCAAAATAAAGGTCAAAATATCAAAGGCAGAAGAGATAGGCCCCATCCAAACCATGAAACGTGTGATGGACTTAGCTTCCCAGGTATGCGGATTTCTCAAAAAATCTTTATCCACCTTGTCAAAAGGCAAGGCAATACAAGACAAATCATAGACTAGATTTAGGATAATCAAATGGACTGGTGCCATCGGTAAAAATGGTAAAAAGATTCCAGAAACCAATAGGGATAAGATATTTCCAAAATTAGAACTCACTGTCATTTTGATATATTTAGTCATATTGGCATAGACCTTACGACCTTCAACAAGTCCTTTTTCAAGCACCATGAGATCCTTATCAAGTAGGATAACATCAGCTGTTTCTTTGGCAATATCTACTGCTGTATCAACAGAAATCCCCACATCTGCAACTTTCATAGAAGGAGCATCATTGATCCCATCTCCCATATAGCCTACAGCATGACCATTAGCCTTAAATTGTAAAATGATTCGTGCTTTTTGGTCAGGAGAAAGTTTGGCAAAGACTGTTACCTCCTCCACGGCTTGAGCCAATTCTTGATCACTCATCTGATCAATTTCAGATCCTAACAGCATCTGATTGATATCCAAACCAACCTTTTCACAGACTGCTTGGGTAACTTTTTCGTTGTCTCCCGTCAAAATCTTTGTTTGAACCCCATGCTCTAACAGAGCCTTAATTGCTGGTGCTGCAGATGGTTTAGGAGGATCTAGGAAGGCTAAATAACCAGTTAGAATCATATCCCCTTCGTCATCAACTGTATAGGCATGACCTTCCCTCAAACCTGACTTATAGGCCACTCCCAAGACACGCAAACCTTGTTGATTTAGTTGTCTGACTTCTGCTAAAATTTCTTCTCTAATAACATCTGTCAAGGGAGTAATCACTCCATGGTATTCCGCATGACTGGAAATCGTCAACATTTCCTCTAGGGCACCCTTGGTTACCAAACTAACAACTTCGTGTTCATCCTTAACGATAACACTCATCCGTCTACGTTCAAAATCAAAGGGAAGCTCATCTATTTTTTGAAAAGTTTGAGCCAGATTTTGTAAGAGGGTGTGTTCTTTGGCTTCCTTTTCAGTCCGTTTGATGATGGCTCTGTCCATCAAATTTTTCAAGCCCGTTTGAAAATAAGAATTGAGATAAGCTCGTCTCAAGACGGTCAAATCCAAGCGTCCGTGGATGTCCAAGGGATATTCAAGGACAATTTCGTCTTGGGTTAGAGTTCCTGTCTTATCTGTACACAAAATATCAATCGCCCCTAAGTCCTGTATGGCATTGAGTTTCTTGATAACCACTTTTTCCTTGGCCATAATGATGGAGCCTTTTGCTAGACTGGCCGTGATAATCATAGGAAGCATCTCAGGTGTCAATCCAACACCAACACTCAAAGCAAATACGCCAGCTTCTAACCAATCTCCATCTGTTAAACCATTGGACAAGAAAACGATGGGCACCATGACCAGCATCAAACGAATTAAGAGCCACGAAATACTATTCATCTCCCGTTCAAACGAAGTAGGCTCGTCATAGGTGTTCAAAGTCTGCTCAATGGCTCCCATCATGGTATCATCACCAACTGCTAAAACCACGGCCTTGGCACTACCAGACAAGACATTGGTTCCCATAAAGGCGAGCGCTTCTGCTTCTAGCAGACTATCAGATTGTTGAACTGTTGCCTTGGTCAAGGCCAATTTTTCAACCGATTCACTTTCACCTGTCAAGCCCGACTGTTGTACAAAGAAATCGCGCGACTCAAATAAAAGAAGATCTGCTGGAATCATGTCTCCAGCGCTTAATTTAACCACGTCACCCACTACCAAGTCATCGATAGGTACTTCTTGGATTTCTCCTTGACGAATGACAGTCGCTGTGTTGACAATCATTTTTGATAGATTGGTCGCAGCCTTATCACTACGGAGTTCTTGGACAAAGCGTATGCCACCAGAAATGAGGACTAGGACAACGATGATAATGGAAGTTGTCGGATCCTCTTGACCTGGTTTTGCCAACCAGACATTGGTCACCAAGGAAATCACGGCGATGACCAGTAAGATGATCGTAAAAGGATTGATAATGGATTCGTAAATCTTTTTGAGGATACTGTCTTCTTGACCCTTTGTGATGGTATTTTCGCCATATAGGTCACGATTTTTCTCCACCTGCTCCTCAGTCAAGCCTGTTAGACTTGTCTTATAAAAAGATAGAGTTTCGTTTAAAGATGTATGAATAGCTGTTGCTAATCTTTCTTTTGTAGTTTTCATTGGTTTCTCCTATCTGTATGAATGATGTGTTTCATACACAGAGACCAATCACTTTATAAGGGCAGAACGACACAAATCAGCGATTGGCTGTGTATGTGCGGTTCCGGATGATCGTCAATTTGCATCGTCTATCTCCTTTCTTTGATTTAAACAGTAGAAAATCCCACCATAAAATGGCAGGATTAAAAAACTAATTATCTGTTTTTCGTTCAAGCTTTAACTCCATAGGGCAATGTAATGAGCTTAGTCTTGGCCTTCGCGACCAGGACTGTTGACCAACGAGTAGTGTCTCCACTGCTTTGCGGTAGTCATCCGTATCCCTATGGTAGCCTCACCTACCGTTTTCGCCTTTCAGTATAAACCTTTAAAATTTAAAAGTCAATCATTTGAGTTGTTTAACTCTTAAATAACTATCAACTCTTTTGGAGCTAAGGTCAACAATTCACAACCTGTCTCTGTAATCAGGATATCATCCTCGATACGAACGCCATATTTGCCTTCGATATAGATACCTGGTTCATCGGTCAAGGCCATACCCGCCTTAATAGTTTCTGTAGAAGTCTGGCTAAAGTAAGGTTCTTCATGGATGTCCAGTCCAATACCGTGACCAATACCGTGTGTAAAGTAGTCGCCATAGCCTGCTTCGATGATAATATCACGAGGAATTTTATCAAAGTCTCGGAAACCTAATCCTGCCTTAGCCTGGTCAATCAAGGCTTGGTTGGCTTTCAAAACCGTATTGTAAATCTCTGCTTGCTCGTCGCTAACATGCCCTAGATAGATAGTCCGTGTCATATCACTGACATAGTGGTCATAAAGGCAACCGAAGTCCATTGTAATGGCTTCTCCTAGCTCCACTGGTTTGTGCATAGGATGGGCATGGGGTTTGGAAGAGTTGATACCGCTAGCTAGAATGGTGTCAAAAGACAAGCCAGATGCTCCCAACTCACGCATGCGGAAGTCAAGGAAGTTGGCAATCTCAATTTCAGTCTTTCCTGGTTTGATAAAGTCAAGTGCATCGCGGAAAGCTTGGTCTGAGATAGAACAAGCCTTGCGAATAGCTGCAATCTCCGCTTCATCCTTAATCATTCGAAGACCTTCAACAAACTGAGTCTGTGGAAGCAAGTCAATTCCTTCAAAGGTTGCCTGCATACGGTGGTAATAAGAGACTGAAATCTCATCTTCAAAACCGATACGAGACAAGCCCATGTCCTTGACAATGCCTGCAATGACAGCCAATTCATCACGGTCAGCCACAATCTCAAAGCCACTGGTTTCTTGCTTGGCTGCAATGATATAGCGAGAGTCTGTCACCAAGACCTGACGGTCACGGCTGATGAAGACTGTTCCGTTCGAACCCCAAAAACCAGTCAAATAATAGACGTTTTTAAGGTTATTGATGATGATGCCATCTAGTTCTTTTTCTTGCATTTTAGTTAGAAATGCTTGTACGCGTTTATTCATGATGTAATTTTCCTTTCAAATAATGTCCTGTGTAGCTGGCTTCATTGGCCGCTACTTCTTCTGGAGTTCCTGTTGCGATGATGGTTCCACCACCGACACCGCCCTCAGGTCCCAAGTCAATAATATGGTCTGCCGTCTTGATAACATCCAGATTGTGCTCAATGACAAGAACTGTATTGCCATCATCGACAAAGCGAGCTAAAACCTTAAGCAAGCGAGCGATATCCTCGGTATGAAGCCCTGTCGTCGGCTCGTCCAGAATGTAGAAAGATTTTCCTGTCGATCGTTTGTGGAGTTCACTAGCCAGCTTCATACGCTGGGCTTCTCCCCCAGAAAGGGTGGTAGCAGGTTGCCCTAGCGTTACATAGCCTAGCCCCACATCCTTGATGGTCTGAAGTTTGCGTTGAATTTTCGGAATGTGTTGGAAGAATTCCACCGCATCGTTGACAGTCATATCCAAGACCTGCGAGATATTTTTTTCCTTGTAATGGACTTCTAGGGTTTCACTGTTGTAACGAGTCCCGTGGCAAACTTCACAAGCCACATAAACATCTGGCAAGAAGTGCATCTCAATCTTGATAATCCCGTCACCTGAGCAGGCTTCACAGCGACCTCCCTTAACATTGAAACTAAAACGTCCCTTTTTGTAACCACGAATCTTGGCTTCGTTTGTCTGGGCAAAGAGGTCACGTATATCGTCAAAAACTCCCGTATAAGTAGCAGGGTTGGACCTAGGAGTTCGTCCAATTGGACTCTGGTCAATGTCAATCAAGCGGTCTACATGCTCAATCCCTGTAATCTTTTTAAACTTACCAGGCTTATCTGAATTACGGTTGAGCTTCTGGGCAATAGCTTTTTTGAGGATGCTGTTGATTAAGGTTGATTTCCCTGAGCCTGATACACCAGTCACTGCGATGAATTTTCCTAGTGGGAAGCGAGCTGTGACATTTTGCAGGTTGTTCTCACGCGCTCCTGTCACTTCGATAAAACGACCATTACCAACACGACGCTCTTCTGGTACTGGAATGGCACGTTTGCCTGACAAGTACTGACCTGTGATAGACTTGCTATTGCGAGCAACCTGCTTGGGCGTACCCGCAGCAACAATCTCCCCACCAAAAACACCCGCACCAGGACCAACGTCAATCAGATAATCCGCTTCGCGCATGGTATCTTCATCATGTTCCACCACAATGAGTGTATTACCCAAGTCACGCATCTTTTTGAGACTGGCAATAAGACGGTCATTGTCCCTCTGGTGAAGACCAATTGACGGCTCATCTAGGATATAGAGGACACCTGATAGGTTAGAACCAATCTGGGTTGCCAAGCGAATACGCTGACTTTCCCCACCTGAAAGGGTTCCTGCCGAACGAGACAGGGTCAGATAGTTAAGACCCACGTTATTAAGGAAGGTCAAACGATCCTTGATTTCCTTGAGAATAGGACGAGCAATGATGGCTTCATTTTCAGATAAGGTTAGCTGACTCACCAATTCCAAGTGATCTGCAATAGACAGGTCTGAAATTTCTCCGATATGTGGCCCTTGCTCACCACCCACACGGACAGATAAGGCCTGGTCATTGAGGCGATAACCATGACAAGTTCCGCAGGTCAGCTCATTCATGTAGAGGCGCATCTGGGTGCGAGTGTAGTCGCTGTTTGTCTCGTGATAGCGACGCTTGATATTATTGACAACTCCCTCAAAAGGAATGTCAATATCACGCACACCGCCAAATTCATTCTCATAGTGGAAATGGAATTCCTTGCCATCTGAGCCGTAGAGAATCAAGTTTTTGTCTTCTTCTGACAAGTCCTCAAAAGGCTTATCCATATCCACTCCAAAGGCTGTCATAGCCTGCTCTAGCATGTTTGGATAGTAGTTGGATGAGATAGGATTCCAAGGAGCCAAGGCTCCCTCGCGTAGCGTTTTGCTGGCATCTGGCACTACCAAATCAGTATCCACCTCCAGCTTGATGCCTAAGCCATCACACTCACTACAAGAACCAAAAGGAGCATTGAATGAGAAGAGACGAGGCTCTAACTCTGGAACAGTAAAACCACAAACTGGACAGGCATAATGCTCAGAGAAGAGCAACTCAGAGTCGTCCATGGTGTCGATAATGACATAGCCTTCTGAGATACGAAGGGCTGCCTCAATGGAATCAAAGAGACGACTACGAATACCCTCCTTGATGACAATACGGTCAACCACGACATCAATATTGTGTTGCCTGCTCTTAGACAACTCTGGCACTTCGGTCACATCATAGACTTCCCCATCCACACGGACACGAACATACCCATCTTTCTGAACCTTCTCGATAACACTCTTATGTTGGCCTTTTTTCTTGCGGATGACCGGGGCCAAGATCTGCAAGCGCTGGCGTTCAGGTAACTCCAAAACCTTATCAACGATTTGCTCCACAGAAGAAGCCTTGATAGCCCCGTGTCCGTTGATACAGTAAGGCGTCCCCACACGCGCGTAGAGGAGACGCAGATAGTCATTGATTTCAGTCGTTGTTCCCACCGTCGAGCGAGGGTTTTTGCTAGTCGTTTTCTGGTCGATGGAAATAGCTGGGCTCAGGCCATCAATGGCATCTACATCAGGCTTCTCCATGTTGCCCAAAAACTGGCGAGCATAGGCTGATAGACTCTCTACATAGCGACGTTGTCCCTCCGCATAGAGGGTATCAAAGGCCAGACTGGATTTCCCTGAACCTGACAAGCCGGTCACGACAACCAACTTGTCTCGCGGAATCTCCACATCAATATTTTTCAAATTATGGGCACGCGCCCCATGAATGACAATTTTATCTTGCATCTTTGTTCTTTCTAGTCCATTATTGCTTACCATTATACCAAAAAAAGTGAGATTCTATTACCCAAAAGGCCGATTTTGTAGTATAATAGTACGGTGTGAAAAAATCTGAAAAATGAGAAAGGATAAGGGATATGAAACAAGTTTTTCTCTCTACAACAACTGAATTTAAAGAGATCGATACGCTTGAACCGGGTACTTGGATCAATCTCGTTAATCCGACTCAAAATGAATCACTCGAAATCGCTAACGCCTTCGATATTGATATTGCCGACCTTCGAGCACCGCTCGATGCGGAAGAAATGTCTCGTATTACCATTGAAGACGAGTATACCCTGATTATCGTTGACGTTCCGGTCACAGAGGAAAGAAATAACCGCACCTACTACGTAACCATCCCGCTTGGTATTATCATCACCGAGGAAACCATTATCACTACGTGTTTGGAACCATTACCGGTCCTTGATGTCTTTATCAACCGTCGTTTGCGTAATTTCTACACGTTCATGCGTTCTCGTTTTATCTTCCAGATTCTCTATCGCAATGCAGAACTTTACCTAACAGCCCTTCGTTCAATCGACCGTAAGAGTGAACAAATCGAAAGTCAACTGCATCAATCAACTCGTAATGAAGAATTGATTGAGCTCATGGAATTAGAAAAAACTATCGTCTATTTCAAGGCCTCCCTCAAAACAAATGAGCGTGTGATTAAGAAATTGACCAGTTCAACCAGTAATATCAAGAAATACCTTGAGGACGAAGACCTGCTTGAAGATACCCTGATTGAAACCCAACAGGCCATCGAGATGGCAGACATTTATGGAAACGTCTTGCATTCTATGACAGAGACCTTCGCCTCTATCATTTCTAACAACCAGAACAACATCATGAAAACCTTGGCCCTTGTGACCATCGTCATGTCCATCCCAACCATGGTCTTTTCTGCCTACGGGATGAACTTTAAGGATAATGAAATCCCCCTAAACGGCGAGCCAAATGCTTTCTGGTTAATCGTCTTTATCGCCTTTGCTATGAGTGTCTCGCTCACTCTCTATCTCATCCATAAAAAATGGTTCTAAGAGGAGTTCCTATGTCTCAGATTGATCTACAAAAATTAACTAAGAAAAACCAAGAGTTTATCCACATCGCTACCCAACAATTCATCAAAGATGGAAAATCAGACGCTGAAATCAAGGCTATTTTTGAGGAAGTCATTCCTCAAATTCTTGAAGAACAAGCCAAGGGTACGACTGCTCGTTCCCTCTATGGCGCACCGACCCATTGGGCGCACAGCTTCACTGTCAAGGAGCAATATGAAAAAGAGCATCCAAAAGAAAATGATGATCCAAAACTCATGATTATGGATTCAGCCCTTTTCATCACTAGCCTCTTTGCTCTCGTCAGCGCCCTCACAACCTTCTTTGCGGCAGATCAAGCTTTCGGCTATGGTTTGATTACCCTCCTCTTAGTTGGACTGGTTGGTGGATTTGCCTTCTACTTGATGTACTACTTTGTTTACCAATATTATGGACCAGATATGGACCGCAGTCAACGTCCACCTTTCTGGAAATCTGTACTAGTTATCCTAGTTTCTATGTTCCTTTGGTTGCTTGTCTTCTTTGCAACAAGCTTCCTACCAGCTAGCCTTAACCCCGTACTTGCTCCATTGCCACTGGCTATTATCGGAGCAGTTCTCCTAGCCCTTCGCTTCTATCTCAAGAAACGCTTGAACATCCGCAGCGCAAGTGCAGGACCAACACGTTATTAAGAAGAATGATAAAAGCAACTGCAGATGCGGTTGCTTTTTCTTGCTTTCTTGATATACAATAGAACCTCTGACTCTAATCCCTATAGTCTTCTCTTCTCTTTTGTGATAAAATAGGCTCAATCTATTTCTAGGAGGATAAGATATGGTTTCTACTATTGGTATTGTTAGTTTATCTAGTGGCATTATCGGAGAGGACTTTGTCAAACACGAAATGGACTTGGGTGTCCAACGTCTCAAGGACCTGGGACTCAATCCTATCTTTTTGCCCCATTCGCAAAAAGGATTAGACTTTATCAAGGACCATCCTGAAGCGCGTGCAGAGGATTTGATTCATGCCTTTTCTGATGATAGCATCGACATGATCCTATGCGCCATCGGTGGAGACGATACCTATCGCTTACTACCTTATCTTTTTGAAAATGAGCAACTACAAAAGGTTATCAAACAAAAGATTTTTCTTGGCTTCTCGGATACAACTATGAACCATCTCATGTTGCATAAACTAGGAATCAAGACTTTTTATGGTCAATCCTTCTTAGCAGACATTTGTGAATTAGACAAGGAGATGTTGCCCTATAGCCTTCACTACTTTAAAGAATTGATTGAGACGGGAAGAATCTCAGAAATCCGCCCTAGTGACGTTTGGTATGAGGAACGAACTGATTTTAGTCCCAAGGCTCTAGGAACACCTCGTATCAGTCATACAAATACTGGTTTTGACTTGTTACAAGGAAATGCCCAGTTCGAGGGGGAAATCCTCGGCGGTTGCCTCGAATCCCTCTACGATATCTTTGACAACTCTCGATACGCAGACAGCACGGAGCTCTGCCAAAAATACAAACTTTTCCCTGACTTGTCAGACTGGGAAGGAAAAATCCTCTTGCTAGAAACAAGCGAAGAAAAGCCTGAGCCGGAAGACTTCAAAAAGATGTTACGGACTTTAAAGGACACTGGTATATTCGAGGTCATCAGTGGACTCCTGGTCGGAAAACCTATGGATGAAACTTTCTACGACAACTATAAAGAGGCACTATTGGATACCATAGACAGTAATATCCCGATTGTCTATAATCTGAATATCGGTCACGCAACTCCAAGAGCCATTGTTCCCTTTGGCGTCCATGCCCATGTAGATGCACAGGAGCAAGTCATTCGCTTTGACTATAACAAAAAATAAATAGTTTCTCTATTTTTGTGCTTTTGTATTGGTTTTCGTTACAATTTATATCTGAATTTATTGCATTTCGCTAATTTCTATGATATCCTTTTGAAGGAGGTGTATATGACAAAACAAAAAATTAATCGAATCGTAGGTTCTATTGGAGCCTTTATTGGAATTATAGTATTTATTGCCTACATTCCTCAAATTATCGCTAATTTACAGGGAAATAAAGCTCAACCATTTCAACCTTTATCAGCTGCTATATCTTGCTTAATATGGGTTATTTATGGATGGACAAAAGAACCTAAGAAGGATTGGATATTAATCATTCCAAATTCAGCCGGTGTTATTTTAGGTGGAATCACTTTTCTGACTTCACTCTAACAAATATACTAGTATGTATAAAAAGCTGAGATAAATTTCTCAGCTTTTTTCTATATTCTCAGATATGCTAGCTATCTGTACACACTAATGACCGCTTTTCCACTCACAATCATTCTCATGGTCATCAACTAGGCCTGCTGCTTGTATAAAAGACAAGATGGCGACTGGGCCTGTGAACTTGAAGCCTCGTTTTTTGAGATCTTTGGCTAATCTCTCAGACAAGGGTGTTTTAGCTGGGGCTTGACGGTAATCGGGAACATCGTTAACGATCGTTTTCCCCTCAACAAAGGACCAAAGATAGGCATCAAAAGAGCCATAGTCTTCCTGTAGTCGTAAAAAGGCTTGGGCGTTAGTGCGTGTAGCAAAAATCTTGGCTCTATTTCGAATGATGGATGGATTATCCAGCAAGGCTTCCAATTCAGTGTCGGTCATCTCTGCGACCGCTTGAATTTGATAGCTATGAAAGGCTTCTCGGAAAGCTTGGCGTTTGTTGAGTACCGTTTCCCAAGACAGGCCTGCCTGATAGGTTTCCATACACAACAACTCAAACAATGCTTGGTCATCATGGAGGGGCTGGCCCCACTCCTCATCATGATAGGCAATGTAGAGCGGATTGGTCATCTTGACCCACGAACAACGTTTTGTCATGCTCTGCTCCTATTTGACCAACATTTTAAGGGCAGACTTGATATAGTTCTCAGCTGTATCTGTCGTTCCTTCAAAGAATTTCTTGATTTTCTTGAGCTCAGTTGCCTTGTAGCCTAGCGCCAACATGGCTTCCATAGCTTCTTCCAGCTCTTGGTTTTCAGTGCTTGCTTGCACTGCAACCTTAGCAGGAAGGTCATCTCCAGCAACTACTACCTTGCCTTCCAAGTCCAGCACCATCTGCTGGGCTGTTTTCTTGCCAATTTTAGGGAACTTGGTCAAGTAGGTAATATTCTTGGTTTCGATGGCTTGGACCAAACCAGCATTGTCATCGGCAGCGATAATAGCCAGAGCTGATACAGGACCAATCCCAGAGACCGAAATCAGACTGAGAAAGAGCTTTTTCTCATCTTCTGAGCGAAATCCATAAAGTAGATGCGCATCCTCACGCACCACCTGATGCACATAAATTTGAGCTTCTTGGTTGACCTGTCCTGAGTAGGCATATGGATTGGCCACATGCAGGATATAGCCGATACCGTTGACTTCAAGGACAATGTATTTAGCAGTGATTTTAGTAATGATTCCTTTTAAATATTCGTACATAGTTTTCCTTTTATGCTCAATGAAAATCAAAAGCAAACTAGAAAGCTAATCACAGGTTTCTCAAAGCATAGCTTTGATATTGCAGATAAAGCTGATCTGGTTTGAAGAGATTTTCAAAGAGTATTCGTTTAATATTTCCCTAACTCACGGAGACTGGTGTGATTTTCCTGAATACGTCGGAACATCTTTTCCATATCCGACTTGGTAAAATGCACCAAAACAGGACGTCCGTGGGGACAGTTATAGGGATTGTCACATTGAGAGAGCTGATAGAGGAGTTGTCTAGCTGAATGATCATCAATACGATGATTGGCCTTGATAGACCGCTTACAGGACATCATAATAGCCAACTCTGCTCGGTATTTCTTGATAGAAACTTCCTTGGTCAAAAGGAGCATGTCGCACATCTCATAGATGCCTGACTCAATCTCCTCCTCTGCCATCCAAATAGGATGTTCACGTAAGATAAATTGATTTTCCCCGTACTCTGCTAGAAAGACGCCCACTTCCTCTAAGAGAGGCATTCTTTCCTTGAGACGCAGGGCATCATCCGCAGGAAACTCAAAGATATAGGGCACTAGGAGTTGCTGCTGGCTCTGGTCAACATTGCCAATGCTTTCACGGTACTCCTCGTACTTGACCCGTTCCTGAGCCGCATGTTGGTCTATGATGTAAAGCCCATCTCGCCCTTGGGCAAAGAGATAGGTTCCATGCATTTGCCCGAAAAATTCCAACTCTGGGAAGCTTGATGATTCTTCTCGCTCCAGCTTATCATA
>OGTC01000370.1_pt1 | contig 12707 bp, 9 predicted proteins | sample 1574531 | NCBI WGS metagenome assembly OGTC01 (sample SAMN03295859, study PRJEB24534) | human gut metagenome | isolation source: fecal sample 2 from infant 9 | host: Homo sapiens | place: USA: Pittsburgh, PA | collected 2014-07 | reverse complement strand
TTCTTCTTCTGCTTGTTAGTATTCACCATTCAATCCCACCCACCTACCCACTTATCCCCTATTATCACTTATTTTGGTTAACTTTCAATTTGCTATTTTTTTTTTTCATTGATTTAAAAGGAGAGATACAACAACAACAACAACAACAACAACAGGTGTATGCTTGAAACTGAAGCAATTGATTTTCACAATCATCTACCTCCGTATAGGTCCTTACTTAATCCAAATGCCAGGTATGACTATCGCACTCATACACTAATTCCCTTGTCTCAAAGTGATTTAAATTTTTTACAATCGTTTTTCAGAAGTGGAGGTAGATCAACCCCAATTTTCACCTACCATCAACAAAGATGGCAATCACGATCAACTAGTGGGAATTATACCACTAGAGCACCGAATAGGGGTAGAGCTGCCAATAGCGCAACGACGACGACAACAACAACAACAACATCATCATCATCACCAACAACAACAATTGCACAAAATGCAACAGCACCTCCTTCAAGTTCAAGCACCCCCTCTTCAAACTTGCTACTGTCTGATGCAGGTGCTAACGACAATGACCCACCATCGGAAGTATCTATAGAAAATGCAGTTGCGTTGACTAGCAATTCAGGTTTCCAATATTTTCCACCACCATCGGCATCTTCCACATCGTCTTCAACCACATCAATCACTTCAAATCATCGTGGTGTAACTCATCGGAACAACAAAGATGCTTCCACACCAACTACTTTTAAAATGAAGTACAAGTCGCTACTTAATGACGTTGGTCGTAGTATTTCATTAAGATTGAGCAATAGCAACTTGCTTTCCAATCAAGCTCAGTCGTCCGGCAATAACACTACTGACACCACTACCAATACCACTGGCAATAGCAACACCAACACTGTCAATGTTTCAAGATCAAGTACCATTATATCTTCTGCTATCAAAAAGAAATCTCAACCATCGATCACCAACATCAAACAAATGCCCGAAGAGATATTAGACTACATTTTTTACCTTGTTGATTGCAAATCTGATTATGCCAATTGTCTCCACACCTGCAAATTGTTCTATCTCATGGCCAAACCATACTTTTATGAAAACTTGACTTTCACTTCAACTTATCGGTTTGCTCAATTTGTGTCGTATCTTCGGTTGAATTCAAGCGTGGGGCAATATGTGAAAACAATTGACTTATCATGCATTAAACCGGGATACGATGAAGATGCAGAAGAGAATGATGACCAAGAGGAAGAGGTGGCAGATCCAAATAATGAGGAAGGTGAAAATACAGCAGTTAATATCCGAGACCGAGATTTGTCGCAACTTTTCAAAAAGAAGGCCTTGGCCGGTTGGCGTGACTGGAAGTTCAAGAGCAATCCACTATACACTGTTCATCCTTACCCCAGTGGTCATTTGACCAAAATTGCCTCCAACTCCCAATTTCTGACGACATCAAACAAGTCAAGCTCTTCTCAAAAGTCATCATCGTCTGCCAAACGATTCACCAAGCCCTTCAAGTATTTCAAAACTAGGAAAAGAAGCAGATCTTTTAGTGGCACTATTAATACAAGAAAAGCACCAAAATTGGAGACTTTGAATTTGAATAATCGTAATAGTGGTAGCCATTCATCATTATCGAATCCTCATCCATTGATCAATAAATTCTTACTCAATTACTCAACGTCAAAAGATGTCCCCATTGGGTATGTGTTGCATTTGATCAATTTGTGCCCTAATGTCTGTAGTTTGAATATGGGCGGATTGTCTTTATCCACTGATTACGAAGTTCTGAGATCATCAATGTGCAAATTTCAAACTTTTGATTTGATGAGCAATTACCCAAAGGATTTGATTCATAAGATTGATAATCTTATAAAGAATGATGAGTCTGATGACGCGTCATTTTCCTCCGTGGGTGGTCCATTCCTACACAGTCACCATTATCCAGACAATAAATTTTCCAGAAATTTGTTCAAATCAAGTCAAACAAACACATCAACAGCATCGTCTATTTACTCGGTGACAACTTTTTCCAAGCCTATCCGTAAATACAATAGCTTGTTACCACCACTTCCACCAACATTGGCTGATATATCTTATGTTAAGAAGGGAGACCGGAAGGTTTATCTATCAGATTTGAATTTGAAGTCTATTAACAATGCGTATTTAAGAAAGATTGATGAGAGGGAAGTTTTGCTAGCCATCACCAGGATTCATGGAAAACAGGTTAGCTCTTATAACAGAATCCAGCAAATTCCATGCCCGATTGAAGAAGAAGATGTTGCTGGCAACCTACGCTATATCAATCTTTCATCCATGATTTGGTTGAATCGTGACTTGATTGAAAAGTTTTTGAAAAAGTTGCTCGTGAAAAGATCTGTTGATTTGGTTGCATATGGCTACTATGGTGCTGACACCACTTTTGGTGACGAAAGTGACCTGGATTTTGACTCTGAGCTGGAGTCGTTTGATGATGAACACAATCCAGCGGCATACAAGCAGGACTTGGTTATCGATCTTTCCAACTCGGGAATGTACAAGAATTTATTGTGGGCCAAACGAATAGATTTGAATACCAGTGAAGGGTGTAAATTAGCCGACAAAATCATTCGTAATGAGTTGTTGTCACCACACGAGGAGTTCCTAAGAAGAGAAAGGTTAAGAAGAGGCAGGATTGGTGAAAATTACTTGGCTTAATCGCATATATATATATATATATATATATTTCCACCTCGTAGCTGTTTTAAATATGAATGTTTTTTTATGAAAGAGGGAAAACTTCTTTTACTCTACTGAACAAAATGCAAAATGTCCCAGACTTCAGGTCATCACGATTTCATGGATCAGCCTGACCTAGTTTTTCACTAGCGGCGACCTCCAATCGCAATGGTTTTAAAGCTGGGTTTTCCCCCCTAGAGGAGAAATTGGATTGATCTAGATAGATCAAATACATCCGTCCAATCTGCATTGAGCTCTAAATGTTAACGCTAATGACTGATGTAGGCGATTGAAACGAACGATTTGAAAAACCCGTTGTATAAGAAAGAAGAAGAAGAAGAAGAAGAAGCAAAGGGGAATGTCAATCTTGAACTGAAAATTTTTTATAAGACTTAATGGGTTACACAAAAAAGTGCTCCATCTACATTTGATCAGTTATACACTACCCTCGATATCAACCAAAAGAAAAATATAATCTCATACTAAGGCTTTTATCCTTTTCCTTTCCTTTTCTTTATCGGCTCATTGGATTTATCTTTTCAGTTTATTGTATAAAATCATGTCCGATCTATCTGCACAACTATCAGCATTCAAGAATAAACTTAAGAGTGGACCTTCGGTAGCTGTTGCTCGAAAAGCTGTCATTTCGAAACCTACCTCACCATTGCCTACAACTTCATCCAATTCATCAAACACCTCGTCGAAACGGCCTAATCCAACAGATCCGGCCATTGAAGTATACAAGAGACATAAACCAGAGCGAGCCGATATTAGTGGATCTCATTTATCTACACAATTACACTTGGCTGTTGAATACATCAAGGAGCAAGATCAACCAGTCAGTATCGGCAAACTTCAACAAACTCTATCTTTTGATGTTGAGCACACTCTACTACCTTTACTAAAGGAGATTGATAGAGTCAAGTATGATGAGAATAATAGAACTTTGGAGTATGTCTCGTTACACAATATAAAGACTGCTGATGATTTGTTGGAATTCTTAAGGAAACAAACAACATTCAAAGGTATATCTGTGAAAGAGTTGAAGGATGGATGGGCTGGGTGTATTAGAGCTATAGATGACTTGGAAGCAGAGGATAAGATTCTTGTTTTAAGGAACAAGAAGGAAAATGCACCACGACTCGTTTGGGCCAATGCGGGTGGTAAAGTAGGAGCTATCAGTGACGAATTCAAAAAGATGTGGGTTGATGTCAAATTGCCTGAACCTGATGTTTTGTACCAGTCATTGATTGATCAAGGATTGAAACCAACTGGAGCCGATCCAAGTTTGGTCAACAAGATCCCACAACAACAGGAAAAGAAGCAAAAGAAAGCTCGTAGGGGAAAGATTACCAATACACATATGAAGGGAATCTTGAAGGATTATAGTCAATTGGTATAGGTGGGAATAACCCGAGGGGGAAAGGGGGACGGCACGGAAACCATCTAGCTTGTTGTTGTTGTTGTTGTTGTTGTTGTTGTTGTTGTTGTTGTTGTTGTTGTTGTTGGGAACTTGAGTACGGAATCTTATATAGAGGGAGTATATAATGGCGCAGTTGTAATCACGATCACATTTTATAGCATTCATCAGCCACTAGATTTCTTCTTGAATACTATTACCATGGCTTGTCATTAGCCTCATCTTTTCATCTGATCTGGTCGTGTGCATAATGCTAAAATAGTTTCTTGAATGAATTTCTGATTTCAAAGTTTTTTTCATTTTTCTTTGAATGGTGCCAGCAATACGTTTGAAAGCCATCCACGTTAAAACCTTTCTATATCAAGTGAATCACAAAATGTCTAGTATGTCATTTCTCCTTTGCTCAGAAAAAATTCCTGATAATGATTGATCCATTATACTAACCTTTCACCCATATAGCCGATTTCAATGCAGTAGCAACCGAATTTTGCAATTTCTACTACAACCAATTCGATAGTGATAGAACTCAATTGGGAAACTTGTACAGACCAGAATCCATGTTGACTTTTGAAACCTCCCAATTACAAGGTGCTAGAGATATCGTTGAGAAGTTGTCCTCATTGCCATTTCAAAAAGTTTCCCACAGAGTTTCAACTTTGGATGCTCAGCCTGCATCTCCTAATGGTGACATTTTAGTCATGGTCACTGGTGAGCTTTTAATTGATGAAGAACAAAATGCGCAACGTTATTCACAGGTTTTCCATTTGATTCCTGATGGAGGATCGTATTATGTGTTTAACGATATCTTTAGATTGAACTACTCCTAGATTTTATACACAGTTTGAAGCAATGGGTAGAGCTGGAATCTAATTAGGCGTGTCCAGGTGTCACTATAAGAGATTAGTTGGTGTCGGCTTCATGTGTAGTGTGATACGGAATACACGTCTTGTGGTTACGATTCAAAATTGTGTAAAAGCTGTCAAGTTTGTACGATTGGAAAATGATTCTTTTGATACCAGTGGCTATATTGGGTGTTCCCCCTACCTCCACCCCTCTCTCTACAACTGCTAGTTTCGAAAAAGTGGGTTTGCTCTATATTCTCTCGTTTCCTCCTCGTTGATTGATTCGCCGGTTTCAGGCAAAACAAAATTCAAAATAGTGCGAATTCCAACTATATTTTGAACACTGAGTAATTGCGTGAGTACTCACAGGCAAATAGCTATGAGTGAAAGCAATCTTGTACAAGAGAGTGCTACATCGGATGAGAGCCACAAGACATCGTCAAGCGCTAGTTCACAAAGCATTCCCGTCATTCCTCCACGACCTAAATCAAAGAACCGTGCCAAGTCCTCCACGTCACTAGTTTCCAATTCTTCCGGCAAGAGTTCGGAGCAAGACGGTAATGCGTCAACCCCGTCTTTGAAAGATGATGACAAGGGAAAGAGTGAGGAACCAGAATTGGAACTTTTGGACGCGTATAGTGCTACTGGAGCTGAAGAACACGCAGTACCACCTCCGCAATCTAACGACGTGCTGGGAACGAGCAGTAGCTTGCATGATTCGAATTCCATTGAAAGGCCACCACATGCTTCGGAAGTGGAAGATTCTCAGATGAATTATCAAACGAATGACCAGGATACCACGGATGGGGATAAGACACCAGGTAATTCAAATACTAAGGCTTCCTTTAAGGAAGATATAGATGAAGAAAACGGAATGGATGAGGACACTTCTAGCTTTAATGATGATATGGAGACCGTTTTACAAGAAAGTCATGACTCTAGTGATGAGGCATCGAACCATTCTGATCACGTTGCTGCCTTGACGCAGGATGTTCTGGAAGAAGGGTTGCCAAGAACGTCAACCGACCATTCACGGGAAAAGGATGCTGATGACGGATCAAAAGAAGAGCAAGCTGTTGCCACTGAAAGCGGAGATGAAACTATATACGCATCAAAAGGGGATGAAGACGACCATGCTGAAAGGGTGGAACAAGAAAAGTTGCCAATGAATAAAGAAGAAGAACCACATGTGGATCCCATTGAGGAAAACGAACAAGGTTCCGAAAATAAGCTTGTAACAGAAAAGACCCACATTCCGGTGATACCAGCTCGACCAGTTCGTAAATCAGTCCCACGGCGCTCATCTTCAATCAACGATGAGGATGCAAAAGCGGCTAAAGAACCATCTTTAGATGTGGCCGAAAAAGAACCACAAAATGTGTCAAGCAATGAGATTTCCAAAACCCAGTCTAATGTGGAAAGTGCTGATCAAGATAAGGAGGAAACCTCGTCAAGGAAAGCCACTGTTGAAACTAACGCTGAACAGTTACAAGGTAAACCCTCAATTCCAAAGATTCCAACCAGGCCAACTAAGAAACTGACAGACTCCAAAGTACCACCGAAAGCCCCACCACCAAAGCCCAAGAAGTTGTCGAGTAAAATCGAAGCCTTTCAACAGCAACTATTCAACTCTGCTTCCAATCAGGGATCATCATCATCTAAATCTCCTGAGGCGGGACCAACAAATGAAGGTGATGGCACTCCTAAACACACGCCTGTCCATCGAAAAATGTTTGAATCTAGTGGTATTCCACTTCCAGGCATGTTTAACCCGGCACTTCGTCCTATGTCAAGAGAGCCAAAAGAGGCACCAAGAGACGAGTCACGTAGCGATGCAAAACCAACAAGGAGGGTTCGTGGTCCCAAGGGTAAGAGATTACCTCAAGCCGTTGCCAAAGCAAATGTTGTTTCAGAGAGTAATAGAGTTTTAGAAAAGGGGAAATTATGGTCATTTGCGTTTACCAAGAGCAATCATGAGGAGGAGGAGGAGGAGGAGGAGGAGGAGAAGGGGGAGGAGAGTGAAAAGGATGATGGAAAAATCTCTACGGACGCAAAGATTGCTTCAGATGATATTGACATCGAATCGATTCATGAATCTGAGGAGGCAACAACAGTGGATTCCAATATACCAGTTGTTGATGAGTTGCTGGATTCTGAAGTCACCGATATCAAGTTGAAACGAGAAGAAAGGAGCTCTCCGCTGCTTGAAACTCCAAACACAGTGGTTGATTTGAATTTGAAAGATGATGCCTTAGACAATGATACTTGAGAAGGAAATGTTTCAAGGTCAGAAAAGCTTTCTCGACAACACTTTGACTAGACTTCCTGTCTGATACGCTTGGGTATGCCCATCCATTTTCTAAATACCTTTAGTTTAACTTGTCTAATACAACTGTTGGTACTTATAAAACCTGTTGAGTGTAGAAGAAAATTGCGTCATCTACTCTTGCATTTCTATATTGAACACTTAACGGAAATATAAAAGAAAATAAACTTATATCACGCCCTGATTAATTTAGCGCACTACGCGTTGACCTAGTCTATTCATATCATCGTACAAATCGGTGCGAGGCTCTGAACTAGGACCCATATACAAAACAAAGAAATGTGTCAAATTCCTATAAACTCTAGTTACATTAACTATATATGCTATAGAAGTATGCGATTACTCAGTTTTCCTCCTGGCTTTTTCAAAAATCAAAATCACTGTCGTCATCTTCTTTCTGACCTGTTTCCTTAGATCTCTCCGAGACGGGTAGACTTATACTACCCTCTCCTCGGACATTCACACTCACCAAGTTTTCCAAATTTATTGCTGCCCCAATAGCGGCTCTATTTTCTTCATTTGTTAGGTACTTCACAATATCATTGATGTTTTCAATCAAATCGTCGACGACCCAATTTGCATACCCAATCTTGAGTGAGATCACATCACCAACGTTGATCGTGGGCACAAATGAAGTATTTCCCACAATAGACTTGAGCTGTTTATAAACATATTCCGCATCACATCTATCATCTTTGAGTTTATTTTGTTGAGTTCTTCTTAGTTTGGCCGATGGGTCAGGCTTTGCCATTTGAAGCATAAAGGGAACTTTCTTTTTCCTTGCGTAGAAAGTGGTTCCCAACACATCTGGTAGAAATTTGTGGACCCTATTGTCCGCTACTATTATATCGTTCTCCTTGTACAATTTTATCAACGTCTTTGGTGATTTCGACTTCAGTTTGAGTTTCTTCAAAGATATAATTTCCTTAAATGCGTCTTCAGTAGGAGAGTCTTTAGCTGTCAATATATCTCTATAGTGGCTTGCTGGATCTTTTGAAATGAATAAGACGGTTTTGTTAGATATCTTATCGAGCTTGTGTGAAAGGGGAATTACTCGAGGTCTGTAGTCTTTAGATTTGGCCAACTTGATATTAACATTGATTGTAAGATAAATTGCTGCAGTTGGTCGGCCTTCAGATCTTTGGTGACTTATGAGGGCATTTACTGACGTACGAGCTTTGCCATAAGCATCGGAACCTAAGGCGAATGTTGTTGCCATAGTTGTTTGAATAAGTCGTTGTTTTGAGATGATCATCGAAAGCATCATAATCCTCCCACTAAAAAAAAAAAAAAACAAAAGTTAAAATTGTTTGTGTTCCGGATTCCTTTGCAATATGTTTTCCAAATCAACTTTAATACACCCGGTGTTATGTTATTGAAATATAAAATGGTCGCGTGTCTGTACCGGACGTACGGTGATTACTGTGGCATTTTCCTACATTTATCACAACACTCCCGGGTATAGGACAGAGTAATTTTTTTTTTTTTTCAAGGCTGCTTTGAAAAGGTTAACGACAATATAAGCAGCTACACACTTTGTTGGAGACAAGGATTTTTAACGGTTCCTTCTCTTTCTTCTTCTTGTTAATTACAAGAGGCTATGCTTACATCTCATTTGTAAAAGCTGACGTCATGCACAACTCAGTGGTCCGAGGTGGGTTACAAGAGAAAGGAAGAAATGAAATGGATTCATTTATTTTTAATCAGACTATTGACACTACTCATCGACCTCAGCCTAATACTACTTGGACGCAAATCTTGGTTGATAGCTGTAAACTTTGTTTTGCCTATCATCATGCTCATCTTCTTTTTCATTTGTAAGCTTGGTCCTGAGTGCCATGACCGCTCGTTTAATTTCGTCTTCACTCGTTCCTTTCGACTCTAGCTCCTCTTCTAGTTCAGCGCAGGCCACCAGCACTTTCCTCAACTCATCGTGTTTGGCTATACTTGATCTGGCATTCCTCATAGAGTCTTCACGTCGTCTTAGTCTCTCCTTCACTAATTCATCTTGTTTTTGTTGCTGTCTTGTGGCATAAAATTGGCTTGAACCTCTTTTCCCGATCACATTTTTCTCAATATGACCTGAGCGACCTGAACCTTTGTTTGAACTCATTTTTGAATCACGTGTCGTCTCATAACATAACGTCTTTCAAACCTTTTTACATATGCTTTCGTTTCTGGACTAAAAAAAACAAAAAAACTCAGTAGTACACAAATGATAAAAGCTCTTAAAAGCAGGAAAGAAAAAAAATTAAGAAAAAAAATAAAAAATAAAGAGATCTCTTGAACAAAAACACACCTGAGAGGGAAAGAGAGACGTGTCAGTGATCTTTTCAACTTTGCGGACACAATGAGAAGCAAGATCTTACAAAAAATATCAAGACACAGAGTAAAGGTGTTGATCATCTTATTCATCCTCGGATTTGTGTCGTATTCTTTACTTGAATCACTAAGAAACTATAATTGGATTGCAAATGAAGATGAGTCCTTTTCAATAGCCTCTCTGAAGCAATCAATTAATGATCTACAGCCACCCACGAAGCCAGAGGCAGATCTTGGAACCGAAAACGCCGATGGTCAACATACAACAAAGACATCGTTAAGCAATGCTCACAAGTTTTGGAAACAGATTTTCACCATCTTTGATGAGAACAAAATGAATCTCGAAGACAAATTCGGTAAACTCATAGAATACACGGATAAGTCTAAGCATTTAGACGGGCCAAAGACTAAAGAAGCTTTGCTCTCACGTGCAACAATGCTGGATGAGGTTGTTTCAGAGCTCAAGAAAAGGCACACTCGAGTTGTGCTGCAATTACCAAGCGATATTGCAGATACCACATACAACAAGGGAACAACGGGAGTGGTGTTTATTGGTGGTGCAAAGTTTTCCTGGCTTACGTACTTGGCCATTATTGCTTTACGAGAGACCGGAACGAAGTTACCTGTTGAAGTCATAATGCCAAAGAAACTGGATTACACGAAAGAACGGGATTTTTGCGATAATTTGTTACCAGAACTTGGAGCTAGATGCGTAATTGTGCCCGATACTATTGGAGAGTCGGCTTTGAATGGCAGAAGTCTATACGCGTACCAATTCAAATCAATTGCTTTGGCTATATCATCTTTCCAACATATACTTTTGCTCGATTCTGATAACATCATTGTGTCTAATCCTGATCTTGTTTTCGACAGTCCCCTTTACAAAAAATTTGGTATGATAACTTGGCCCGACTACTGGAAAAGAACTATATACCCAAAGTACTACGATATTGCAGGATTAAAAGTAAACGAAAATAAAAGAGCTAGATACGATCGGTTCCCACTATTTGAGCCGGTGAATCTGAAAGGAGCACTTGCTGTTGGGCCACAAGATGCCGTACCTTACCATGATTTAGAAGGTGCTGTTCCGGACTTGTCAACTGAATCTGGCCAGCTCGTTATCAATAAGGCCACACATGGGAAGACAATTTTGTTGTCCTTGTACTATAACATTTATGGTCCCGATATATTTTACAAATTGTTCTCATTGGGTGAACAGGGAGAAGGTGACAAGGACACTTTTGTGACAGCGGCCATCGTGTGCAATGAACCCCATTACCTGGTTAAATCTTTTATTTTATCTCCAGGATATTTTGACAACAATAACAAGTTTAATGGAGTAGCAATGGCTCAAAAAAATCCCTTGAATGACTATGATTTGTTCAACGAGCTAGTGGTCAATACTTTTGCCAAAAGTGGTCAAAGCACCAGCGTTCCTGATCAAATCAAACATTTGGATGCTCTAACGAAAAAGGAGTTTGACAGTTACAATAATATACCAATATTTGCAATTCATTGCAATCACCCCAAATTAGATCCAGTGCTCTACATGCAACGAGATGACATTTACGATTCCGTGGAGAAAAGATTGAAATACAGGCTTTACAATGGTATGAAGTATGACAAAACAGTTTTGAGCTCGCCAAAGGAAAAATCTGTCGAGACCGATTTCGAATACGAGCAGTGGCTTCATATTCAAGATGCACTTTGTATCAAAAAGTTAAAATTCGAACACTTCAAAGATGTGAACCCAAGTGAATTGTGTGATTTCGTCAATAATCAAGTTAAATGGTTACTGCCTCATGTATAGACGAAACCTCTTTTGAAGTGTGATGGAGGAGAATTCAGTAAGCTTGACCTATTGAATATGTAGGTGTATAGCTTCAAATAAAATTAGTGAGGTTCTACTATTGAAAATTTTGTACAGTAGAGCTATAAATGTAGTAAAGTTTGGCGAATTGGAACAACTCAATTCAGAGTGTCACTAAACATTCATGGCGAAATATAATGAGTGGTACAACTATAAGACGACGTTCACACGGAAAGTTCACACGGAAAGTTGCTCGTCCAATCAAAAATTACGAATATGCTGAGAGGATCCCATACAGACTCCCCGAACGGTCTCTTCAGCGGTGCTTCTAAGCACCGCATATATTGTGCACGAGCACCAAACATTTAAGCGCAAGACCCAGAAAAGACTTTGCGGCACCAACTTTGTTAGGACTCCATTAACACATCATATGGTATCCAAACTACCAGATTCAGCTTCCGCCTGATTTGGGAAGCTCCCACACTTCAGTTCGAGCTTGAATCTAGGTTCTCGATGTTAACGCACGTGTCTACACTATATTAACTACAAATTAACTCCGTACACCTAAAAATTTTTGACGGTGCTTTGCCGTCCTGGGGCATCGAAAAATTTTCGTTTTCTTTTTGGATTTAAAGGGTGCAGGAGCAGTAGATATCCAGGAGCAGTAATTCTACTGCACTAGTGCTGAACTGTGGTCACTTTCCGCTTTCCTGTCAAAATTCCGATTTTATGAGACTTCGGTAATGCGCACTAAAATGCACTATAGCTTTGCCCAGAACAATCTACACAGGTGGTGGAGACACCTATAGTAACTCTGAACTTCGCTGATAACAGTCACAAGTAAGAAAGGGACCCTAGATGTCTGTAGCTTAAGCTGTAGCATAACCTGTGCTTGGAAGTGAAACGTATAGCTGCACAAAAGATGTTTCGATCAGGTTTCGATTAGGTGCAATTTTTTTGGTGAGAGTGGTTTGTATAGTGCATCACTTTTAGGGGAAGAAAGAATGTGTGTGCACTTTGTTTTTGTGCATAAACAAGTTCCCACACAAGATTGCAATAATTAAACACAACCTCCTCTTCAAAGGGTAACTTTGAATGTGCTATCTTCCAATACGGGACATCACAATCATAATAGAAATTACTGTAATCACTAGAGGATAGTGAATACTACGTCTGATGCCATTCAAGGTTAAGTTTGGAGACACGGGTTCAGTAACACTGATTTGTGTCAGTTTTAGACACCAAGTAGTGATCTATCATCCAATTGAGTCTCTAGAT
>OGTC01000369.1_pt1 | contig 12724 bp, 6 predicted proteins | sample 1574531 | NCBI WGS metagenome assembly OGTC01 (sample SAMN03295859, study PRJEB24534) | human gut metagenome | isolation source: fecal sample 2 from infant 9 | host: Homo sapiens | place: USA: Pittsburgh, PA | collected 2014-07 | reverse complement strand
CATCAAAGGTTCCTTTTCAATAGGCGCTCATTTACGTGTCAACCCCACCATACACAATTTTTAATGTACTGGCCATATGAATAGTTTTAGAGCCGAAGAGGAGCTACCCCTACAAGGCAGTATTGTACAAATCCCATTGATAATAGAAAATGAGGCAACATCGACAACACTTTCGAAAAGTTGGATTTGGGTTCATGTTACTAAAGCTGATTACGAACCCAGCGACGACCCCAACTTCATCAACATTTCACTAGTTGCAATTTGGCAAGAGGGATACTATCATGCAACGATCACCAAGCAGAACATTTACGGCATTTTCGACAATTTGTCATCAACAAAAATCAAAGTCAGTCGCGACAAGGCGTACGATGTGTTTACGGATTTGTTTCCACTAGATTTAGAGACCTTTTTGGAAAGTGGAAATAAAGTTGGAGTGCACACACTGCTTTTAATCGGTGCAAAGATACGTGTACTGGAAAGTCGTTTCAGGAAAGGTGAAGGCCTCAATACAGACACCTTGCAGATACAAATCAAAAGTAGCGGAACGTTCAACCCAACAATTGGAAAGTTTGACATGCAGTCAGTGGATTTTGAGACGTCGGAAAATTTGAAAAATGAGGGTAATTTATTCAATTGGATGGAGTTGCTTTACTACCAAAGGCAAGAAGTCACCAGAAGATATATTCAAGATAAGGCAGAGAAAGAACGACTACAAACAGATAATAATCTTTTGCAACAAGCAATGGAACAAACAAAGATTGATTTCGAAGATATCAGAGTAGATATGGAATCCAAATTTTATCAAGAAATGAACTTGAAGAAGGATGTCATATACGAATTGGCAAGAAATGATCTACCAAAAACTGAGTTGCTTGGGTTGAATGCCAATTTCTTGAATAATGCCATGGTTCAAAACAATGGGAAAGGTGTAACCAATCCAAAAGAAAGGTATAATCGGAGAAAGCGGTCCAAGAAAATGAAGGCAGTCAGTTCGAAGAAACAGAAAATGAATACGAGAAAAGTCGATAGTGAGGATGATTTTGAAGAATACAAAGATGACACTGATTTTACTGATGTTGATGAAATCGATGAAAATTATGGACATTTGGCATACACCAAGGTCAAAAAAGAGCCGAGACTTAAACATGCATCGAAATCTCATGATGGAGAGAATGGTTCTTGGTTGAATGTAAAGGGAGAGACAGGAGTGAAGAAAGAACCCGTGGTGAAGATAGAGCCGGAAGTAGGTTCAGGGGTGGATCCTTCCGATAATGGTTCCGATTTTGGTTTTCGTCCCGAACGTGAGCGCATTACGCTAACTGCGCCTAGATCTCCTGAATTGAAGGATGATTCAAATTCTGTAAGAGTAAAACCAGATCCGTATCCTAACAGTACACCATTTAACCCAGACGCCTTTTCATTACGAAACGAAGATTCTCAAGATACCTTGAAAGTAGAGAGTCTATTAAGGCGATCTCGAAATCCTTCGTTGAACTTGGAGACTGATCGTGAAGTGTTCAACAATGTTACGCGTGTTGAATCGCAACAAGGAGATGAAGGTGGTGAAGAAGACGTAGAGGAAGAAAAAGAAAGCAACGAAGAAAAGGATGGCGAAAAAGGAAATCAAGATGGTGAATATCAAACTGAATATAGCTTTGATGAAAGTGATGATTCTGACGGGACATCGGGTCAAGATGATGAGCTCAAGGACAAGGGCAGGAATGAGGATAAGGATGAGAAGGTGACTCGAACTGGTGAAAAAGGCAACAATTTAGAGAATGAAAACTTTGAAGACTCATTCATTGAAGATAGCCTTGACAAGAGTATTTTCGAATCTAAACCAGACGCAAACAATTCATTTCAAGATAGAACCGACTATTCAGAAAAAGAACCAAAAGCAAAGAGTGAACGAAATCTTCCACCCACCAACCAACGAGCGAGAAGTCAAGCAGAGGTGGAGACAGATTATAGTAATGCAGATGATGATGATTATGATGATGATGATGATTAATTGAACAACCATTTATGACTTTTACGAGATTAATTATTTATGACATGATTGTAATATAATGATGACAACGTAAGCGTAGAAAGTGGTGACGTATTCACACATCCGCATTTCTTACATGAACCCTCGAAACTTCGTAAAGGGCGCAGATCATACATTCTGAATATGAAATGAAAAAAACCTCTGAAAATAACCGCAAGAACCCAAAACGTATCCGAAACTCCTACTGCGCAAAGTGAAGGAGCGATGCAGCTGGCACAGTGCAATCGAAAATTTTTTCCCACGAAACCGTTTCTTTACTTAGACTATTTTATAAAATACAATTGTGCGGTGGATCATATGCATTTATCGCGGAACTTCTCGGTATATCGCAATGGCTTACATAATACAGCCTACAAAAAAATCGCAAAGCTCTGAATGAGCAGAAACGTGGATTAATTCATAGTGTTTACATACTCTATTCATCTACCATATCTATTGAAGAATACTGGTCATGTAGAAACTTGATTAGGATGGAAGTATCTCTTTCTATATGCAATTCAGTTGGTAGCGGCATAACCATCTTTTTTTTTTTCCTCTTCTTCATCTCGATTTCTCTCATCTTTTTTTTTTTAGATGATTCTGTTTGATCCAACTTTATTTTCATAAAGAATAAACCACAGTATTTCGAATACACTCAAACTACAAACATTCTCCATTCACTTAGAACATTCCACACTGTTTTAACAACTTTTTATTTCCAAATTCATTTCGAGTCTTTTGCATATATCACATTAGTTCATTTTGTTCAATCCAATTTTTCATTCTTGTTTCTTTTATTTTTTCAACGGTTTTTTTTTAAGATTTTTCTTTTCCCAAACCTTGTTCACATTTTGAAGAATTAAAGAGAACCCCAGTTGGTGTACAACATTTCTACCTTAGCATATCCTGTTGCATTTGACTTTACATTTATTTCACCGCTGGTCAGTTTGGTTTTAGAGACAATAGAAGTAAGCGAAAGACTTCACTGATTCAATTTTCAATTTTCAATTTTTTGCATTTTTCAACTACTCATTGTATAATAGACTACCACTACTGTACCCCCCCTTATTCAAAACCACTTCACTTCATTATCCATTCATTATAGAACACCGTTTCATCACTCAAAGCTAAAGAATTTTACGGATCAAGTTTTTATTTGAAAATTACATCTGCTTCTCAACATGTCCTATTACGATCCATATCAAGGAATGTCTCAACAGTATATTGGACAACAATACTACCCACAGTACTATACCGAACAACGAACCCAATATGGCGAAGGAGAGGGATTTTTATTAGGTGATCACGCTAACAACGAAATTGACGGATCTCACAATAACTTTAATAACGCCCAAGGACAATTTGGTGGCTTTAATTCTGGAAACACGTCCAATTTAGTGAATCCTAATCATTACAACCCTGAATTTGACGTCAATAACTTTTCGCAGTACAATAACAATGGCTCTTTCCAAGGAAATAACGGTTTCAATGGCATTGACGCTCCGACAATTGGGTCTACCGTTGGTGGCGAATTCTTCACTGAGGATGGTTCATTTTCAAATGGCAATGGACCCAATGGACAGATTGCTTATACCAATATTTTACCCAATGAGTACGATCAAAGTTTTATGGGGCACTTGAACGACAATTTTCAGCAACAAGTCGATAACACCAATGGACCAAGCGTAGGTAATACGCAAGCCTTGGGTGCTGGAGCGAGGGCTGGAGCTGGAGTTGGGGCTGGAGCTGGAGCTGGAGCTATTGCTGTTGGCGCTGCTTCCAATGCAGCTCCGTCTAGGACAGTGTATTTGGGAAACATTCCCTCTGATATTGAGCCTCATGAGCTATTGGATTACGTGCGTTCAGGAATCCTTGAAAATGTCAAAATCATTCCCGCCAAAAATTGTGCATTCATTTCATTTATCGACCACCAACTGGCATTACTTTTCCATTCTGATTGTTTATTAAAGAAGCTCAACATCAAGGGTCATGACATTAGGATTGGATGGGGTAAGAACACACCCATTTTACCAGCTGTATTGGAAGCTATTCAAAGAGATGGTGCTACCAGAAATGTTTATTTGGGAAATTTGAACAACCCAATTACGGGGGAAATGATTACTGAAGAAGAGTTGAAAGAAGACTTGTCTTGTTATGGCATAATCGATAGCATTAAAATCATCCCAGAAAAGGGTATCGCATTCATTCATTTTTTGAGTATTCTTAGTGCTATTAGATGTGTCGCCAACTTACCCTTGAAGGAAAAATATTTGGACAAAAAATGCTTTTATGGAAAGGATAGATGTGCATTCATCACCAAGACGCAACAACATAATGCAGCTCAATATTTGGGTTTGGCCCCAGGAATGGAACATATTGTTACTGCAGCAGATCGTGAATTTATTTCGAGTGCCTTGGTACAACAATCAGCTGCAGCAGCGCAAATTGCAACTCAAGCAGGTGGAGCTAATAATTTGGGAAACCGTACTGTTTATTTGGGAAACTTACATCAAGACTCTTCTGTTGAGGAGATATGCAATGTTGTTCGTGGAGGTTTATTGCAGAGTATTCGGTTTTTAAAAGAAAGACATGTTTGTTTTATTACATTTATTGACCCCATTGCTGCTGCCCAATTTTTTGCCATGTGCCAATTACACGGATTGACTATCCATAATAGAAGAATCAAAGTTGGTTGGGGTAAGCACTCCGGCCCCTTGAGCAATGCCCTCAGTTTAGCCGTTTCCAATGGTGCTTCAAGAAACATCTATATTGGAAATTTGAACAATTTTGACTTTTATAATCCACGCAAATTGAGAGAAGATTTTTCGAAATTTGGTGACATTGAACAGATTAATTACCTTGAGGAGAAGAACTGTGCTTTTATCAACTTTGTCAATATTGCCAATGCTATCAAGGCTATTGATGGTATTAAACTGTTTCCCGATTACAAGAATTTGAAAATCAATTTCGGTAAAGATAGATGTGGAAATTTACCAAGACAATTTCAAAATCAAGGGTTACCCTTTGCTGGTGGAGCTTTGGGTCTTTTGGAAAATGTTGCTGCCGCATCTGGAGTAGCTGGAGTAGCTAGTGCATCCGGTGCTGCCGGTGCCGCTGATAGTGGAACTGGTACTGCAGCTAGCGGCAGTGTACATGGGTCATTATCTGACTTGAATGATTTCAAAGAGTTAAGAGAAGGCACTGGCTTACAAACTGGTCATAATGCGTTTGAAATTACAACAACATCATCGAAAAGCAATTCAAACTCGCCTTTACAAACGCCAAACCTTTCTGGATTCCACTAAGGGAGTGTACGACGCTGCTGCATTGGTTGATCGACAACCCCTTCTTTACATTTCATTTTTATTTATCACCTTTTTTATGATGTCTGATGACGATGCAATTTTGACATTCTTTTGTTTCTTTATTTCAGATTAATTTGTGTACACATTTGTGATTTTGTTCTTGATAATTGCTACGTATTTTTGGGCTCTTTTGTTGTGCTGTTCCATCTGGTTTTTAAAAAATATACATATTTAAAAGTTTGTACTTTCATACATTTTATACAATTTTTATATATAGCCATTATTCTTTGAAAAATCAAGTCTCGCGTTCTGCCTCTCTTATAGGTCCACTTGTAGCTGTTATTTGTTATCTTATTCTCGGAACAACTACAACAAAGATCATCATCAACAAAAACACTCCAATTACACCAACAACGCATTTCAACAAAAACCACAAACTGATTCTGCCACCAGTCTTGTTTTCCAAATAACTATTCAAATTGCGATCAATAACTTTGAACAAGTTTGAATTTCGAATTATATTTTCATTGGTTTCATTAAGGATTGATAAATCATCACCCAAAATCTTGGAGCTCAACGACATGGCACTCGTTTTCAATGTTGATGTGAGTTGAGACAACTCATTAAGGATATCATCTTGGATTGATTCGTGGTAGGTATTGAGTTTATCAACGTCATTGGGTGATGCTGATTCAAGATTGAATTTCGATTTGGAGTTGGACAAAAGTCGATTACGAAGTTCAGTCAAATTCTCGTCATTGACATTACCGTGACCATTGCCAGTAGACGAAGTGAGGTTGCTGGGTGATTCTTCTCTTGTCTCTTTGCTTGTTGAATTTGCACGTGGTGTGTTTTCGATATTATACCATTCAATCAATTGATCAACAACGTACAACTTTTCATCAATTACATCAACTAGTAATGTGTCTATCCTCAGTTTGAGCTTTTGATACAGCTTGTTACTCTTGAACTGATCTATTGAGGACGATTGCTGTAGTAATGACGTTTGTAGCAATTGCAATTTATACTGGGCAATATACGGTGATGGGGATATACGTTGTTGTGACGTGCTTTTTAGTGGGGAATACTTGTGTAATGTGAACAAGTCCGGTAGTTTGAGTTGATCAATCTCTGACTCGTAAACATTTACAATGTTTTCAATAGATTTTATGGATGTCATATAGGTCAGTGGTTTAGTTGTTAGTACGTGCTAGCACTCGTTTTGTTAGAAAAAGAAAAAACGAGAGTTGAATTTTGGGAAACGTTCCTGGTGTGGCAACTGTTCCTTGAGTTTACCCCCTTTCTCGAAATTTCATGTAATACACATCGAAGTAACGTCTTTACCAAGAGGGGATCGCAAACTCTAGTGAATAGCAAAGATTATCCACAACTTCGTCACACTTGATACTTCTCAAGGTAGTCCTTTAGTAAATCCTTAACGAGGTTCAGTTGCAGCTCTTTGACAATGCCACACCTGCACACTATACACAACGGTTGAAAAGAATGTCAGCCCAACTACTATCAAACAACGATCTACGGATTTAAAAATGATCGTGGTTAGCGAAAAAGGCTTGTTCTGCTCTTAGGATTCTAAGAAATATAAATCAAGGTATGACATCAACCAAACTGTAACAATCCATTTGACTGGGTCACATGTTCAGTTTATAATCTCAAGTTGAATGAATTTTCTTTATATCCTATTTGACATAAGGAAGAAAAAGAATGAGTTGGGGAGCATGGAAAGATTTTCGTTTTTTTGAATTTGAGGTGTATTTTTTTCATATCGTACACGACTTGAATGAAGTTTTGCAACAATTTGATGTTGTTTGTACTCAAGGGCAAGAGATCTTCTGGATGTGTATTTAGGTGTGGTGGCGATTGGACATTAAACAGAGTCGTGAAATGAAGGCTCAAACAGTTAATATTGGATCAAAACTTCTGTGCCATTCTGGGATAATTGTATAACTTTGAGTAATTTTGTATCAAAATTCTGCAGAGGACAGCACAAGTGTATCAAGACGCACTTGTGCTTTGGCGTAATCATTGAGATGAAATCTTACTTCAGTTTGAATGTTCTAGCCACCGTGGTATGAGGGTTTCCACTCAAACCTCAACTATAAGATAAGGCAGCGCCAGAGGTAAATTTTTACAAATGCTCAAAAACGGGCTACGTTAAGCCCGTCCAATTGCGTGTATGGGTCTGATTTTAAAGAAAACAAGGGGAATCATGCAATATCGTAAACGTGCACTTTACACATGAAAAACAAAAGATGCTTTGACATGCAAGTAGAGAGATATATTCCTCCCCCCCCCCTCCCCCGGAGGAAGAGAAAAACACTTACCAAGGTAATTATTAGTTTTTGGCTCTTGTGTTCCAAGACTTTTCAATCTTTGTTTTAAGTGAAAATTTCAGACACGCTGACAAAAATGATTTTTTTGTGTGTCAACAACTACATATGCAAACTCTGCATGGAGCAGCATGTCGCAGTAGCAATCAAAAACAAGTCCGAACCTGAAACGAAATTGTTGTGAAGGAAAAACTTTAGTGGATAGTATTTACGAAATTACAAAGAAGTTTCAAATTTCGTTTCATCGTTGCAAACAGTTGGTGATGAGCATAAGCATCAAGAATCTTTTGTGCGCTGTTTCATTGACTTTAAAGAAATCTTAGCGAGGACTTTAAACAGTTCAGTCTCTCTCTCTCTCTCTCTCCCACCTTTCTCCACTACTCAAAGAATTCTAATCTTTTTCAAAGTCAACAAACGTTTTGTCATTCGGATGGCTCTCCAAATTGAAGGAAGTGCACAAAATGTTTAGGAGTGATCCAGTTACAAAATGTAACATGACGCCGATGTTTGGTGAAACTTAACGCCGAAAACGCTACCAGAGAAATATAGATGCACAAAACTAAAACGAGATCAGCTTGTAGTGGAGGAGCAAGCCTTGTTTTTGATACAAAACTTGCAGTGTGTTGAAATGTTGAAATGATCCACTTTTTGAAAAGAACACAGCGTTTGGATTGTAGCGTCGTGTGATGACTATCAATACCGTGACCGTTTCAAGTTCAACTAAAGCGAACGAAATTAATGTTTTGAAATTGAGGGTTTTATTTATTATTATCATTAGTATTAATTTTTTTTGGGATCACTTTAAGGTTATATAGGGCGTCCAGGTACATTGAGTGTGATGGAGTTAAAAAATATATTAGTACTCTAAGGGATTACAGCATTTTTAGTCTTACACGGTGATTTATCTCTTTGCTATCTCAACCACATTTTTGGGAGGCTGGTGTGAGTTTAGTTGGGGAAATGCATTTGGTCTTTCTTAGTTTATTCTTGCACCTTACTAAAATCTTTCCACTTTATAGGTGGAGTAAATATTTTGGCGTTCAAGTTGCTTAGTTTTGAATCTCCTTTTTGTGCGTGCAAGTTTTCTTATATGTTTTGTGTTTTTGAGAGAAGGATTTTTTGCCAAATTGCTCAAAGAGTTTGCTTTCTTTACCTTTTTTTCTTCCCTATTGAACAATAAGTTGTGTATATATATAGGAAGAGCTGAAAAATTTCACCTGTGAATGTAACACATAGATCACAATGCGCATCTGTGATCCGATTTGGGATGAAAAATTTCTCAATTTGTAAAACAGTGAGAAAAAGGGTTAAAGGCGGATTTGGAGGAGTATACTAAGGAGAAGAAATAATTGTAACTGATTGGAGGGTTTTTTTCACCGGATAAGAGATCACCTGATGGAATTTGTATGCGAGGCTTGCAATCTTAGCTCAAATGTGAGAAGTTCATCACACACACTTAGTGCATCGGATGAACTGGGAATACGCTTCTGTATTTGTAGTCTGTAGTATTGGTGTATTGGTATATTGGTGTATTGGTGTTTTTGTGTCACTGTTGATTGTTTACCAAAATTAGAATTTTTTTTAAATTTCTTTTTTTGGTGAATTATATGCAGTCTACCAGTGACATCTCATTATTCAGTAGCTTATATACAGGAAACACACACAAACAAACAAACACAAACAAACAACAACATTCATACACTTATGTCGTCAGTCAAATACTTGATCAACTAAAATATACAGACAGAGGATTCAATAATAAAAAAAAAAAACTAAACCGTCAACAAGTCCATTCATCGCTCTTCATTCATCACCATCGTTAACCCTCCCACTCTTCACAACCATCCATCATCTGACACCTAACTAGCCACTCGCTATCAACACCAAAATACGCACACTATTCTGTTCTTTCCAAATTTTTTGCTACTATAATAATAATAATAATAATAATAATAATATCAACTCCCTCCCCTTACATTAACTAGCTGGTTTGGCCTTACATCAACTCACAGGGTTCTACTTTTACCATCAAACCTATCGCCAACTTATATAATATCTTATTATAACTCGCAATTATCACCATGCTACCTAGGAACAAGCTCCTTTTACTTCTATCGTTTTTCAGTTCCACAACCATTGCTGATAGTTGGTCAAGTCTGGGCTGTTACAAGAGTTCATCATTATCAAACTTACAATCTAAAGGTGAGTACATATGGCAATCATCAGGTCATTGTCAAGACGAATGTCAAGGAAAAAGAATAGCAGCTCTTATCAATGGTAGTCAGTGTTACTGTGGGGATTCTGATCCTTCACTGGGTTCAGCTGATGATTCAAATTGTGATACTTCTTGTCAAGGGTATGATAAGGAAAAATGTGGTGGAAGTGGATACTATACCGTTTATGTCAATTCAGATGTTGACAGCGAAGACACACAACTGAGTTCAAGTAGTCTGTCACTGAGCAGTACGTCATCTTCAACTTCGTCATCTTCAACTTCGTCATCTTCGTCAACATCATCATCTACATCTTCGAGCTCCTCTAGCTCCTCGTCACAACAACCACAAACAAGCACTATTCGAGAAACCACCACCGCACAACCGTCAAGTACATCCAACGATGATGATGATGGAACATCCGAAACAACAGCCACGTCACAGGAACCTGAAACAACAGTAGAAGTTGCATCTTCAGTACAACCAACAACGATTGTATCTACAGTTGTAAATTCAGCGAATACCAAACTGCAGTCAATAATATATCGCACAGTCATAGAATCCCCGTCATCACAATTATCGTCAACTGCAACAACATCTTCTTCTTCATCTACACCATCTGCAAACACTTCATCACAAGCACTTGATGCATCACGAACAGATTCATCTGCACCTTCCACAACTGAGACATCGAACTCCAACAAGAACAAAGACAAAGGTACTTCTGGAGGTGTTATTGCCGGTGCTGTTGTTGGATCAGTTGCTGGTGTAGCCGTTATTGCGGGACTACTTTTTGCATTTTGTTGGTTTAGGCGGAGAAAACAAGACGATGACGATGTCGATGATCAGTTTACGTTATCTGGTCCAAAGGGCGAAATGTCAGAGGTCGGCACACCAACACCACCACCAAATCTGGACCCTAACCCTTTCTTATTGGCTAGTGGTTACAACTACTTTGACACCTCACAACAACAACAATTCCCCAATGGTCCAGGAAGGTCTCCATCACTTCAACAAACACCAAGACAATACAACAATAACAACAACGGTCAGTTCCATGGATCATCTGGAAGTGGAAACAGCTCAACCGGAGTATTTGGTCACAAGCCGAATTCAAACTCAAGTGGAACTAGTGGAGGTGGTGGAGACCACTCGCTAGGGTCACATCAAGATGATTATGCATTCGATGATTATAACAATGGAGGCGATGCAAGTCTACATTACAAAAATAGTTTATCTCAACTAAATGGATACCCGCAACAACAGCAACAGCAACAGCAACAACAACAACAACAACAACAACAACCATCAACTCATCAATTCCAATTTTTGAATGCAAACTCACCAGAGCCGGAATTTGGTAGGAGGAAATTGAGTAATGGTTCACTACCTGATATGATAGCTAGAGAGCCAGGATCATTGAAGGTGGTTAACAATTGAAGAGAATAGATACTGAATTGCATCAGTTGATTATAGAGATGCCGATAACATTGCAATGCTCTACCCCAATTGTGTGCTTCGCTTGGTGTGATATCCACAATTGTTGAGCGGTCTTTATCGTCATATCAATTGCTGAGGATTTTACATTGACACATACTTCTAAAAGAAAGGAAAAGTTCACCAGGTTTTTTTTTTTTATGGATTATCGACAGCTTACATTTCATTTACATTACGGTTTTTACATTTTTGTATTTCACGGATTATGGTCATTGCTTGTGTACTTTTGAACTCTTGTCAATGATACTTTAGAATTTTAAACTTATCGTTTTTTGGAATTTAGCACATTTTATCAAACTCGTAGATGAAAGCCTTCAAACTGTACTCTTTTTTGGAATCCAGCTGTATCGGATTCAAAGTGGTCCCCGGTTGCAAAATGGCATTAGGTCGGTTACAAAAAGCTCTGAAAGGCTAGACTAAGTCGGCCCAATGTGAGGTCTAAAGAATATAATTGCTCACTTAGATCGTGTTTTTCTATTGTTTTGTGCATGGGCGTGTGTATGCCAGCAGGGGGTCCTTACTGCATGACACTCTACACGGACACAGAGCGCAGAATTCAGCATTGAAGTCTAGAACTCTTGCGCCTCAGCCTCCGAAACTACCACAGCAAACAATAAAAGGGATCGCTTTACTTTTGTATTGTTTATACCGCGTTGCAATCGTCTTTGTACTTTTGTTTATATTTACTTTTTTTTTTCAAAACATTAATGATTTTGTGTGACACACAATTTTTTACAGACTTTACCACAACTGTCATCGGGACAAAAAGTATAGTCATAACACAAACCGTGACCGCTGCTGATCTGTCGTTTGTTGGCAAAGGAGGAGTTATGAGCTTTATGCCCAATTCGCGACACGACGAAGGTTACCCAATTTTCCAAAATGCAGCACTGCATGACTTTGCGCTGTGTATGTAACTTTGTGTTCTAATCACAATGATCTAGAAACACGACTGAGATTAGTCTACATTTGTCGGTTTCAATGGGTGTAGTACGGTTGTTCATTATCGAGGTTTAGACCCGAAACGGGGGGGAAGACAGAAACTCCCTTTAGTGCGCGCAACTTTTCCATGATTATCATGATTTTGCCGGCCAGGTGAAAATGTATAACTATTGGTGGAAATGGCTCGGACTCTCGTTGAAATGCTCGACAGGATCAATTGATTTTCGAAGTCGTTGCTCTGCCGCTCAACTTCCTGTTCAGAATTGATTATGTAAATATCTTGTAAGATGCTCCAGTAATCCCACGCTTAATCTAACATACCATCGTACGGGTGTTCAGTGGGAGCTTGAGGAGCTCCTAGTTCAGTCTGTAAACGGCCCTGCTACAAAT
>OGTC01000365.1_pt1 | contig 12854 bp, 8 predicted proteins | sample 1574531 | NCBI WGS metagenome assembly OGTC01 (sample SAMN03295859, study PRJEB24534) | human gut metagenome | isolation source: fecal sample 2 from infant 9 | host: Homo sapiens | place: USA: Pittsburgh, PA | collected 2014-07 | reverse complement strand
CCCCCACCCTTCTCCGGTTCGTGTAAGGTAGTGCACATACAAAGAAGGGAAGGACGAAGTTTATGCTCACAGTCCTACATATGGGGAATATTTCTTCAAAATATTCGTCTTCCCAAAAGAACACCCAATAGTTAAGGCATCCGTACCACAGTATATCATTCCAATTAGGAAAGTGATTTTCTCAGTTATTTTTTTTTTTTCTTTTTTGCATATTTGGTTTTGCGCGGAGTTTACTACTAGCCAAATAGCAACTAAAAACGGACTACCGAGAGCAACTATAAACGTGTTACTCGTAAGAGAATTAATTACAGAGGACTCAGTGTAACATAGCAACTCAAACTAAAACCCACAATTGCCATTGATCACGTTGCAATTAACCACAAATTGCCAACAGGAGGGAGACACAAAATATTATAAATACCCCCTTGTGACTTTCCACATTAACCGAACCACATTTATCCATATTATCAACACAACAACTACACTACTATGTCTACTACAATCAAGAAAGCCACTGACGTCTATTTCACCTTAAACAATGGTATCAAGATCCCGGCTTTAGGTTTGGGTACTGTTCCATCGGGTGATCCAAGTGGAGTTAAGGATCAAGTTGTCACCGCAATCAAAGCTGGTTATCGTTTAATTGATACTGCTTGGTACTATGGTACAGAAAAATATGTTGGACAAGCTTTGAAAGAAGTATTTGATGAAGGTGTCGTCAAGAGAGAAGATATATTTATCACCACCAAAGTGTGGCCCTCGTTTTGGCACAGTCCTGAAAAATCATTGGATATTTCATTAAAAACACTTGGTTTGGATTATGTTGACTTGTTTTTGCAACATTGGCCAACTGAATTACATGGTGATGAAAATGGTGAACCAACTGCTCCAAAAGATGACAAGGGAAATTTGATTTATGACGATGATCCAGCAACTGGTACTAAGTTTATTGAAGTTTATCAAAGTTTGGAAAAGATTTTGGACAATACCAAAAAGACTAGATCAATTGGAGTTTCCAACTACTCCTTGCCCAAAATACGTCAATTGTTGCCTCATGTGAAGCATGTTCCAGTCGTTAATCAAATAGAATACCACCCACAATTGCCACAGCAAAATTTGGTTGATTTCTGTAACGAGCACAAGATTATCGTTGAAGCTTATTCTCCAGTTGGTGGCCCAGGAGCACCAGTGTTGAACTTGCCATTGGTTCAAGAATTGGCCAAGAAATATGACGTTTCTACTAATGAAATTGTTGATGCTTATCAAATTTTGAATGGTAGAATTGCCATTCCTAGATCGTCTAATTTGGAGAGAATTAAATCAATTGTCAATTTGCCTGATTTGAGTAAAGAAGAATTGGATGAATTGTATCAAATTGGAGTTGTTAATCCAACAAGATACACGAATGACCCTTGGGGTTATGGTTTGGGATTCCGTTGGTGGGATGGAGACACTTTGAGTAAAGAATTTGATTAGGATATATACGTAGGTGAATAAGATTATGGAATAGAAAGTAGGAAGTGTTAATCCCATAAAGTCTGTTCTTTGATTTCTCTACAATAAAGTTTTCAATGTCCGCTTCTATTATTACCCGTATCCCTATATATGCTCATGTTGCTAGTTTTTTTCTAGCATTACCTTCACCATCAATCTCTCCTTCCAATCCACGTTTAAGTAACTTCTCCTTTGCCTCATTCGACGTAACCATCAAATCGTTTTCTCCAGCAACTTTCAACAACCTCGTATTTTGTCTCTCACCATCCACTTTTCTGAAAAACGGTTGACATCGCCAATATGGTACAGTCTTGTAATGACCACCCCATTCTTGTACCTTGCCATCAACAACAACATCCAAGCCTTTAAAATTGGGTTGCGAAACAATCTCCTCTTTAACAATTCTCTCCACTTCTTCAACAATCTTTTCCCATTCATCAAATGATGAATGTACACTAGTCTTGCCAATCATGGGTCGTAATTCTGTCCGGTGATTAAGAAACTCATGCATTAATTTGAAAAAATGTGACTTCATTGAATGTCGCGATGCAGGATGAGGATCAACTGATTTGACAATTTCAAAATATTCACGCAAAATCTTGTCTACACGGGGGAATTGGCTGTCAATATCATTGGTCTTGGTCCAAAACACTCCTGGGTTGTACAAGTTCCCCTCTGCTGACATTACAGCGTCGCATTTGGTTGCATCTGCACATCGTTGTAAATCATCTGGGTACAAGATATTGCCATTGGCGAAAAACACTTGATCTTGGGGTAAATTGTCACGCAAGTACCGTAATATTTTCCAATTGGCTAACCCAGTATTTTGTCCCTTCATTTCTCTTGTTCTCCCATGTACAGTTAAAAATTGTGCTCCAGCGTCTAATACCATCTTGGCATATTGCAACGACTTTTCATAATCATCATAAACTCTAATCTTGGCAGTTACGGGAATAGATAAATTCTTATGCAAGTTTGCAATCAATTTGTGAATTAACCCCCAATCCTCCATCAAAAATGATCCATATTTACCCTTTTTAGCAATCCCCTGAGGACATCCTAAATTTAAATCAACAGCATCGCATTGACCTTCAACTAATTTGGCTGCTTGTAATAGAGTGTCTGGATCATTGGCACAGAATTGAACAATCAAAGGGCGATCATATTTGGGGTTCCCATCTTGATCATTGAACATACTTTTACGATACTTGTCACTAGTGACAAACAATCGCGCATGAAACATTGGTGTGTAACATAAGTCAGCACCATATTTGCGTGATAGTATTCTCCATGCTAACTCAGATTGGTCCACCATTGGAGCTACTATAGTCTTTGGCTGACCTATTGCATTGTATAAATTTCTCCCTGAAAGCTTGGATGTGGGTGAAGTGGGCGTAATTGTGGTTGCTGGAACAGTCATCTCGATGCTTCTTTGTTGAGGTGTAAGATATGCAAACTGTCTGTACTTTGTTGACCTGATATGTGTAAGATGTGCCAGTAGTATACTCCTGCTTCCTTCAAGTCTAAACATAAACTTAGAAAGAAACACCCGTCGTGGTTGTTGATCCTTTTCCTACTTGATGGACTTTCTTAATACCTTAAAAAAAAAAAAAAAGAAATTTTGCAATTTTTTTTTTCTGTCTTTGTGTGCGGCTGTCGATATGCAAAATGGCGCTTTGCATCATATGAATGCTACTTATCTCCTACTCATAAGCTATAATCATTGTATTTACTCTTCCAATTTTCCAACTCACTCAAATGCCTCATAGTAGGTCTCCCATGAGGACAATTCCATGGTTTATCAAGACGACTCAAATTTCGTACAACTTGCGTCATCTTGTGTCTCGACAATGACGATCCAATCATTATGCTACTTCGACATGCCTTCATGGCAAGAATCTTCCTAATTTTGGAACATTTGATATGCTTATTACTTGGTTGTTCATTGATTAAATTGATAAGTTCCATGAAATCATTGGTATCAAACATGATGTTTTTGTATACTGGTAATGAAGTGAGGACAATCCTTGACCCAAGTTTACCCTCATGGTTGATGTTGAATTTGAATCCATTGTTTCTAAAGACTGGTTCATGATCAATTACCAACATTTCATCAATAATGTTTAGCTCAAGTGGATGAGGTTTGATTAATAGTTGGTTTTGAATACTGTACTGTTCAATCAATTTCTCAAAATTGTATTTTTCATCAGATGCATGCTGATCAATAATGAATACATTGGTTCCATGATTAACCAATATGAAACCCAAGTTGAATTGTCCGATTATTTTCATTTTAAGAAAATCTGACTTGGAGATGTGATAGATCCCCTCATCTTCCAATGTTTGATTAACTTTTATGGTTTGACATTTCTTTATATTGTTAGTGTCGTTATTAAAGCTTCGCAAAGAACATATCTTTGCCAACACTTGTTGCGACGATAGTTTTTTCGTTTTGGTGTACAAACTTGACGATTTGAATCTCTTTGCTGGTCTTTCTTCGAATTCTTCATTGCCAATTCTCATATATAAACTTTCTTCGTTGGGTTCTTCTTGCCTGGGGTAAAAGTTTACACCATGATTATCTTGCAATTCGCCAATGTCCATTTGAGTCTCGGGTTCATTGTAGGAAAAATTTTGCAATGGTTGCGACGTGTGAGGAGTCTCGACGTGTTGATTTTCAGCTACACCATCATCCCCAGTCGACCATATACTACTACTACTGACCCGTTGAGCCAGGACTGCGCTTTTCCCCTCGTGAGTCCCATTCACCAGTTCAGTCTCCTTTACTTCATCGTTATCAGCATCATTGTCAGTTTCAACAATAGTCTCTTTATGTGTATCCTTTGGGTTATCAAAATCATTTGCCTGCAGCTGAGATTGAATAGACTCCAGTTCATTCAACTTCCGGTCATCAATTGAACGCAAAACTTCAACACCATTTCGAGTTTGTGCTTGCGTAGTTAACAAGCGCGGTTTCTCCAATGAGTCTGCTTCTTCAAGCTCTGAATCTTGACAAAATAACGACTCTGTTCTTGCAGTAGATTCAATTGATTGAGCAACTTCAAACTCCCTGTTGTTCGATGCAAACTCATTGACATCGCTTGCACGACCAACGTGCCCGCTTAATGAGTCAACGTTTTCAGGTTCCAAACTATCAATGCTATCTTCTTCTTCCTTTTTGATAAACTTTTTGATATCAATTGTACGAACTTTGGTATCCGCTTGATTTGAAGTCAGTTCGACAATGGTGGTGGTAGCTTGCTCATTGAATGGCACCTGCTCTCGCATACTTTTTGGGATGAGAACTCTATCATGCAGTGTGTAAAATTCAACAAGAGATTCACGTATAGATTCCAATATGCGAGCCTCATTGTGAATCAACACATTAGTCTTGTCGGGCAAAACATTAACATCAATGAGCTCTGGATCAATCTCAAGATTTAATACATATATCGGATACTGTACATGGTTAAACGATTTGTAAACTTCATTTATTAACATTGTTAGTTTCCGAAACACAATGGGTCTTTTGTTGACAAATAAAAACTGCCTATCAGGAGTTGACCGTCCCAATCCAAAGGAATACGATGAGATATAACCAGATAATTTTGCATCGCAATCAAGTTCAATATCAACGTCAAGTAAACTGGTATTTCCATTATTGCCATAAATTGTAATTAAATTTTCCACGGTGGTATTATTCTCTCCACCCTTTGATGATAAAACCAATTGTTTTCTGCCACTGGAATTTGTGTTTGTAACTTCAAATTTGATCTCTGGATATATTAGCAAATAGTTTATGATGAAATTTACCGCTTTATGAAACTCTCTCTTGGAGTTTTTGATAAAATTCTTTCGCCGAACAGTAAAATTCTTGAATAAATGCTCAATAGATACCGTCGTACCTGATTTATTACTCATTCCACCTAATTTCGACGTTTCTTCTTGTAATTTTCCAAGCTGGTCGTATTTTAGGGTATAGTTTCTCGGGTACGTATCCAATGTCAGCGTAATTATAGTCACTTTAGTTGATAATGCACAAATTGAATTCAACGCTTCACCTCGAAACCCCAATGTTCCCAACTTAGTTAAATCATCCATATCATTGATTTTAGAAGTATGGCTTCGTAAGCAAACCGTTGCAAAATCGTCCTTTTCAATTCCTTTGCCATTATCCAGGACAGTTATTGAATCGATACCATAGTTGATGAAGTTGACTACAATCTTTGACGCGGAAGCATCGATGGCATTTTCAACAAGTTCCTTGGCGAGTGACCGAAGATCAATTACAACCTGTCCCGAGGTGAGTTTTGACACATCTACCTTGTCTATGCTTTGAATCAGTGACATGGGACGTAGATTGAAGCTTGGTGATAAGTTGTTGATGCTTGTGCGTCTTGTTCAAAATGGAGTTCGCGCTACGCGCAAAAAAAGAAAGAGGACGAGACTGTCCCACTCTCCAATACTGAATCATGAAGTTGAAAAACACATTCGCTAGCGAAGTGCCACATATTCCCCTAACCGTCAACAACCTCCTACTAGTCTTTAAAGAATTTCTTTCTGTCTGGATAAATCAAATTCTATATTACAACAGAGTATACGATCCACTAATATTCGATGAATATAAAGCATTTGACGTCATTGTATGGATGAATAGACACCCACACTTGGAGAAATACATTGACGACTTATTCTTGAATATCATCAACAATTTAATCATTAATAAGAAACAAACAAATGGGCTCGATAAAATCACATGTGTAATATACAACACCAAGAATGAAACTGTGGTAAGGAGTTACACAATTAGATTTCAACAATTCATTCTATCTTTGAGTGAAACAATAGCCGAACTTAAACCTGTCAATGATCATGATACTTCATCGCTATTGAACTTACCTGGGATCTCATGGATTGAAATTTATACACAATTTCAAACAGTGTTATTTCAACATATACAACAATTGCGTAAAACCTCCATCTCGGAGACACAAGCAGATGATTTGTTTTACAGTATAACAGTTGGGTTACATGAGGAAATCTATGCTGGCGCCAATTGGGTGAGGCTAAATGAAACAAAACAAGATAATCGTATTGATCACGTGCAAGTTATCAATGAAGTGGACTTGGGGATATTAGGCTTCACTCTTGAAAACGTGGATGACGATATTTGAAGGAGGGGTTGAATCTCGGTTACGTCATGAATTTGATCAACAAGATTTGTATGGTTCGGCATTGATGACTAGATATCGGTCTCGGTTATATGTTTCTTATCTCCGCTGTTTTTTGCGTTGTGAGCCGTTCAAAACATAGGCAACGAAAAATTCTGCCCTCGTAGCAGATTTCGGAGAAGTTGGGATACACGGAGAAGCTTTAGTGATATTGATTTGGTACAACACGGGCTTTAATGGTCGTCAGTGATCATGATATTTGAAACCGGTGCATTTGAAATTTGTCCGATCAGTCTAGAACAAAACTCATTTTGGATCAAATAATTTCTTTTTAATGACACAAACGGGAATAAGCAAGAATCCAATTTTTTTATTTTTGCTAAATCCGATGACATGAAACGAGAGAACAATGCCGAATGAATGGACTTTTTGATGGATTGATATAAATACATGCGGAACAGGAACGTTTCATTCCTCGTTGATTCTTCAAAGCTACAATTCACTACTTAATTCCCAAAAAATGACAAAAAGAGCTAACCCATCACCCATAAATACTTCTAAAGACGCCAAGTTACTACTTGACTTGTTTGATAATTTCTTAATTGACTGCGATGGAGTCATATGGTTAGCAGAAACCCTTATTCCAAAAGTAACTCAATTTCTACAATTTTTGCAACACCACAACAAACAATTTGCCTTTGTCACCAACAACTCATCCAAATCACGTCAAGCATACATTGAAAAATTTGAAAGTTTAGGGATACATGGTATAAGTAAAGAACGTATCTACACCACTGGTTATTCAGCAGTATTGGAATTGCAAAAAATGGGGATTCCCTTGGGTTCTAAAATTTGGGTATTGGGAGATTCAGGAATTGAAGATGAGTTAATCGACGAAGGCTACGTCGCCGTTGGTGGATCGAATCCGTTGCTAGATCAATCATGGAGCCCCAAGAACCCATTGCTTAAAGTCGACCCTGAAGTGAGGGCCGTAGTTGCTGGATCAACGAATGAATTCAATTTTATGCGCATTGCCACAACTCTACAATACTTGATGTATAACAACAAGAGTTTACCGTATATTGGAACCAATGGCGATCGCAACTATCCTGGTCCTGATGGTTTAACTTTACCAGCGGGGGGAAGTATGGTTGAATATATGGCGTATTGTTCAGGCCGGAGTTATATTGATGTCGGTAAACCTAGCAAAACATTTGCCGATATTATATTTTACGATACTGCCTTTGATCGATCGAGATCAATAATGATTGGTGACACATTGTCATCGGACATCAAGTTTGGTAATGATGCCCAGTTGGGCAATGGACACGGCACGTTGCTTGTGTTGTCTGGAGTGACTACAGAACCGGAATTGAAGGAATTGATTGCTAGTACTAATCATCAACATGGTGATGACCTGTTGGTGCCTCAATTTTATTGCGACTCATTGACTAAACTTTATGAACTTTTTACGTGAATGGATAGAAATAAAACATTGGAATATGTATAGATGCGATTATAAATGCGAGAAAGAATTTCAAACAAACGAATCATGTCTAAACCTGATTGCTTAATCCAAATAGATTCTTCAAGTTCTCATACACGAAATATGAGATTGAAACAGCAGGAGCAACTTTTGCCAAGTTGGGTACTAGACCTTTGTACAACCCGGCATATCCTTCTCTGGCAACAGTCTTTTTGAAAACATCAAAGAACCCATTATACGTATACGGATGAGCATAAGTCCCTTGAGCTTGTAATCTTGTTCTTAATGAGTTTATAGGGTATACAACAGTAGCACCAAACGAACCTGAAAGTGCACCCAATGACAACACCATGTAATTGGGCAACTTGACTTCGTCTTCACTTAAACCAGATCTTTTTGCTTCTCTTTTGATCAACCATGTCTTGATTGTCTGGAACGTACCCAAATCTAATGCTGCATAGGGGAAAATACCACTGACACCGGCTAGTATACCACGATAAAACACACGCAACCCTCCTTCATGAAACAAATCTTTGGCAGTTTGGATCAACAATGCATTCCCTTGTAATGAACCATCTAATTTGGAACATTGCATTCGAAACTTGAGAGTATCCACCGGATAAACGGCAAATTGTGACACAACACCACCAAACCCACCAGCTAAGTAAGTTGAAACTTTTGAAATCTGTGACACATCATCAACACCTTCAATTCGGGCAAAGAATCTTTTTGCTGCTTCAAAAGAACCAAACTTCATGGCTGATTCGGGAAACACTTTCAACACATTTAACCCATTTCCAACATAAAATGCCTTGATCCCACCTTGTAACCATAGCGTTCTTGCTGCTTGTACAATTGGTGACCTAATTGTCTTTTCTCTCAATGTTGTAGCTTTTGTCAGTTGAAGATGTTTTTCCAATTCGGCATGAGCCAATTTAGCTCGTAACTGATCAATGACATGTTTTTCAGCACCAGAGGCTATTTGTCGAGCAATTTCCTCTTTTGAGTGAAGTATGGTTGATGTCAAATCAGTTCTAGCAATTAAAAACACCTTGATTCTATCAAATGGAGCCGTACACGTTCTCGAAACCACTCCTGCTAACCCACCCGCTAAAAAGAATCCAAATCCATTGAGAAACTGATTGATCAAAGTGACATCACCATCGGAACTAACACCAAAATTCTCCACTACAAATGTGTATGCCGTTCGTATTCTTGAGCCATGTAATCGTGGCATCAATATCAAAAACTCTCTAAACTCATCGTATGTAATATATCCATCGTTTTTGTAGTCAATTCGTTTGAAAAGTAAGTCAACGTTAACTTGGCTGGCATCAACTTTCAAATGATCTTTCAAGTACTTGACAAAGTCAGCTTTCTTCAATTTTCCATCGTTATCTTCATCAATCTTGTTGAATCCTTTCAAAATTTGATCATCAGTAGTTGACAAGTACTTTTTGAAATCATTGAAATCGATAATCTTATTTCGATCTTCATCAAATGAGTTAAATACTTGTTTCATTAGTTCTGAATTTTCACTAATTGGATGTTTTAGCTTTCTCATTGCCTTGGTAAAATCTCGAAATGTGATTTTACCAGTCTCTTCGATATCCAATTTACGAAATAAAGTTTCATAATCATTAGGTTTCGCTGGTATTATGATATCCTTTGCGTATTGATTGTTCTCTTCTGATGAAGAGTCATTAGATAGGTACGCAGACGGTGAAGTGATATTCTTGGACATGAGGAAAACAATGAGTGAGGGTTGTCAGTGGTGGGTGTGAATAAAATGAATTTTAAAATGTAGTAATCCGTGTTCAAGCGAGAGTTATGGCACGATATGTGTATACTGTATCAATGAGTTGTGCTCTAATCCAGTGTTAAATGCGATTCTATATTCTTGATCTATAGCAAGTAGATCGTATCATTGAAAGATGAACCTTTTTTATAAAAATGTAATCCAAGTTTGTGGAAATACCATTGGATGAAAAAAATAAAAAAAAAAAAAAAAAAAAAACTTCAAATTTGGAGAAAATTCCCTCGCTTAGTGTTACGCATTTCAAGCATGGTCAATTGCTTTACAAAATACCTCGGATTTTAGTCACTTATCTCCGGTTTGAACTACCGTCAATAGACAGGTATACACAGGGTGGCGGGGAGGTATACTCACGGCTTAAAGTGATATCAATTGTGATTCAATGTAACCTGTTTTTTTTTGTTTTCTTTTTTTATTTAGTCAGTATTTAAATGTCGTGTGAGATGTGGCCTACACGTTTCAATAAAACTTAAACACGTTTGGTCAGTAGCTATTCCATGTGGCGGGGGACAAGTCAACCGAGCTACTACGAGACGGAGAAAGATTACTACTCATACGTGGATGATACTGGACAATCTATTAATGATTTCTATCGGCTGTACGAGGCTTGGCACGAATGATATTATCTACTCGTAAAAGCACTTCAGCAGCTTCAGTTGCAGAATTCACCACCGCTTTTTTCAACTTATAACTCTCAACTACGCCCAATTCTCTCATGTTTGCAACAGTACCATCATTCAAGTTTAATCCTGATGTTGAAATACCATTGTATATAGCGGACCTTAATTTAGTAACGAGCTCACTCGAGTCGTAACCAGCATTGTCTGCCAATATGATAGGTAGTTGTCTCAAAGCTCGACTATAAGCTTCGATAGCAAGTGCCTTTTTACCCGTCTCATTAGCAGCAGCTTCATCAACGGCTTTAGCCATGAGCATCTCGGCACAGCCTCCCCCCAAAACAGTTTTAGTATCTTTGGTAGTTTGCGACAATACCGATAATGCGTCATGTAATGATCTTTCAGCTTCTTCCAAAACATGATCAGTAGCACCACGTAATACAATTGTACAAGCTTCTCCAGCAGCTACTCCTGAAAATTTCAAAAATGAATCTTCTCCAATTAACACTTCTTCGATAGTTTCACAATGACCCAATCTTGTAGATGCTGGATTATCAAATGTACTAACAACATCACCTCCGGTAACCAAAGCCAATCGTTCTACACCATCAAAATCAGCATGCTCAATAGTGTTGATCTTTGCGTCAGTAAACAACTGTTCAGGATAGTCATAAATCAATTGACGATTTATAAACACATTGATGTCGTAGTTTCTAATCTTGTCGACTTTCGCCTTCATCTTGACTTTTTCTGCCTTCTCCAATTCAGCCAATTTAGATGTTGAGTCAACTTTGAACTTAGCTCCAAATATTTTGACTTTATCAGTATCCATTGATGTATTTGCTATGAGAATTCTGGCATTTTCTACTTTTTTTGGTTGTCCAACACCAAACTTTTTTTCCAAAATAAAGCCTTCGTCCAAATACGAATCGGATAATTTACCTCCCACTTTTTTGATAATTTGAATATTGTTCAAATTGGTTGATCCTTTCAATCTCAAAATAGCATCCACAGCTAACGTGGCAAATTGCTCTTTATCCTGTGATAAAATCTTGGATGATAATGTGGTCTTGGCAATATTCAACAAATCCAATCTGAATTTGGCAGGATCCAATCCGTTATTAACAGCATTCTTATCCAATGCTTCAATTGCATGTTTTCTAGCTATTCTGAAACCTTCAATTATAGTTTGTGGGTGGATCTTTTGATCGATTAATTTTTCACTTTCCCTCAACAATTCAGCACTAAGCACCGTGACTGAAGTTGTACCATCTCCAACTTCATCATCTTGAACTTTGGAGATATTAACCAAAACTTTAGCTGCTGGATTTTCAAATGGTATAGATTTCAAAATAGTAGCTCCATCATTGGTAACAATCGAGTGGTCTGGGTTACTTGCACTTTGTAACAATTTATCCATTCCTTTTGGACCCAATGTTGATTTAACTAAATCACCAACGGCAATTGCACCTACAAAAGCAGACATACGAGCATTTTCAGCTCTATCTTCTTCGACTTGATCTTTGAATATCTGAACTGACATGGGATGGGTACACGTGTAGATAGATTGAACCTCTGCTCATTCACTCACTCACTCACTCACGTACTGAATTTTTTTTCTCTCTTTTTGGTTCTTTGATCTTCTTCTACAAAAGAAAAAGGACGTGTAATGGAGATCAAAAAATTAGTAGGTTGCAAAGATCAAAGAGACACATCAATACCATAATAACACACCTTCAACCAACGGGTTTGGTTTAAGCACAGACTGTTGGCATTGGGGTAAGCTCTAAGCAGCGGCACCATGCAATGGTCATTAAAATTCTCCTTTTTTTTTTTTTGTGGGGTTTTAATAATCAGTTGACACACAGTGTCACTGTAAATAGCTGAAGTAGAGGTATTAGACTCCACTGGGTACATGAAGTTCAAAAAATGACAATATTGGGTACACAAGCCGTGTAGGGAGGCCGTTTGCAAGGTTGTCATTAACGTGATGGCATCGAAGGGAGGAGGGAATATCCATATTGAATGCAGCGCACACTCTCTTCAGGCTGACATCTTCTTTTATCGAAATACTTGCCAACTTCCACCGATCACCACAAAGTTCCAGGTCTATTAACAAAGCATAACTGACTAAGAAAGGGACGGTTTTCCGAAGTAAATGATATCATAAAATAAATCGACCAAGGTGTCACATCATCAATAAATACTGATTGATAACAATTTACATAAGATGAATTATAAAACAATGTATTCAACCCACTGTACCCCCC
>OGTC01000364.1_pt1 | contig 12879 bp, 11 predicted proteins | sample 1574531 | NCBI WGS metagenome assembly OGTC01 (sample SAMN03295859, study PRJEB24534) | human gut metagenome | isolation source: fecal sample 2 from infant 9 | host: Homo sapiens | place: USA: Pittsburgh, PA | collected 2014-07 | reverse complement strand
GTCATTGGTGATCGGCCGATTGATATCGAAGCAGGTCAAGCTGCAGGATTGGATACCTACTTGTTTACCAGTATCGTGAATTTAAGACAAGTATTAGACATGTAAGAAAAAGGAATAAGATGACAGAAGAAATCAAAAATCTGCAGGCACAGGATTATGATGCCAGTCAAATTCAAGTTTTAGAGGGCTTAGAGGCTGTTCGTATGCGTCCAGGGATGTATATCGGGTCAACCTCAAAAGAAGGTCTTCACCATCTAGTCTGGGAAATCGTTGATAACTCAATTGATGAGGCCTTGGCAGGATTTGCCAGCCATATTCAAGTCTTTATTGAGCCCGATGATTCGATTACAGTTGTTGATGATGGGCGTGGGATCCCAGTCGATATTCAGGAAAAAACAGGTCGACCTGCCGTTGAGACTGTCTTTACAGTCCTTCACGCTGGAGGAAAGTTTGGCGGTGGCGGATATAAGGTCTCAGGTGGTCTTCACGGAGTGGGGTCTTCAGTAGTTAATGCTCTTTCTACTCAATTAGACGTTCATGTCCACAAAAATGGTAAGATTCACTACCAAGAATACCGTCGTGGTCATGTTGTCGCAGACCTTGAGGTGGTTGGAGATACGGATAAAACTGGAACAACGGTTCATTTCACACCAGACCCAGAAATCTTTACGGAAACAACAACCTTTGATTTCGATAAATTAAATAAACGGATTCAAGAGTTGGCCTTTCTAAATCGCGGTCTTCAAATCTCCATCACAGATAAGCGCGAAGGTTTGGAACAAACCAAGCATTACCATTATGAAGGTGGGATTGCTAGTTACGTTGAATATATCAATGAGAACAAGGATGTAATCTTTGATACACCAATCTATACAGACGGTGAGATGGATGATATCACAGTTGAGGTAGCCATGCAGTACACAACTGGTTACCATGAAAATGTCATGAGTTTCGCCAATAATATTCATACACATGAAGGTGGAACGCATGAACAAGGTTTCCGTACAGCCTTGACACGTGTTATCAACGATTATGCTCGTAAGAATAAGTTACTAAAAGACAATGAAGACAACCTAACAGGGGAAGATGTTCGCGAAGGCTTAACTGCAGTTATCTCAGTTAAACACCCAAATCCACAGTTTGAAGGACAAACTAAGACCAAACTGGGGAATAGCGAAGTGGTCAAGATTACCAATCGCCTCTTCAGTGATGCCTTCTCCGATTTCCTCATGGAAAATCCACAGATTGCCAAACGTATCGTGGAAAAAGGGATTTTAGCTGCTAAGGCTCGTGTGGCTGCCAAGCGTGCGCGTGAAGTCACTCGTAAAAAATCTGGTTTGGAAATTTCCAACCTTCCAGGGAAACTAGCAGACTGTTCTTCTAACAATCCTGCTGAAACAGAACTCTTCATCGTCGAAGGAGACTCAGCTGGTGGATCAGCTAAATCTGGTCGTAACCGTGAATTTCAGGCAATTCTTCCAATCCGCGGTAAGATTTTGAACGTTGAAAAGGCAAGTATGGATAAGATTCTAGCTAACGAAGAAATTCGTAGTCTTTTCACAGCGATGGGAACAGGATTTGGAGCAGAATTTGATGTTTCAAAAGCTCGTTACCAAAAACTCGTTCTGATGACTGATGCCGATGTCGATGGAGCCCACATTCGTACCCTTCTTTTAACCTTGATTTATCGTTATATGAAACCAATTCTAGAAGCTGGTTATGTTTATATTGCCCAACCACCAATCTATGGTGTCAAGGTTGGAAGTGAGATTAAAGAATATATCCAGCCAGGAGCAGATCAAGAAATCAAACTCCAAGAAGCTTTAGCCCGTTATAGTGAAGGTCGTACCAAACCGACCATTCAGCGTTATAAGGGACTAGGTGAAATGGACGATCATCAATTATGGGAAACAACCATGGATCCCGAACATCGCTTGATGGCTAGAGTTTCTGTGGATGATGCTGCAGAGGCAGATAAAATCTTTGATATGTTGATGGGGGATCGAGTAGAGCCTCGTCGTGAGTTTATCGAAGAAAATGCCGTCTATAGTACACTTGATGTCTAAAAAATCGGGAGAAGTAGTTCCCTTGGTCTAAAAAATATGATATAATCATTACGATTGTTTCAAGTAAAAAAGGAGTTTAATATGTTTGCTGGACTAGTAATTTATTTGATAATTGCAGTTGCAGTTTTATTGGTCATTGCTTATGCTATCGCAATCTATGTAAGGAAACGCAATGAAAGTAAACTAGCAATTTTAGAAGAGAAAAAAGAAGAACTGTACAATCTTCCAGTTAATGATGAAGTTGAAGCTGTAAAAAATATGCACTTGATTGGACAAAGTCAGGTGACTTTCCGTGAATGGAATCAAAAATGGGTTGATTTATCTCTTAATTCTTTTGCCGATATCGAAAATAATCTTTTCGAGGCAGAAGGCTACAATAACTCATTCCGTTTTTTCAAAGCGAGTCATCAAATTGATCAAATCGAGAGCCAAATTACTTTGATTGAAGAAGATATTGCGGCAATTCGCAATGCTTTGGCAGATTTGGAGAAACAAGAGTCTAAAAATAGTGGACGTGTTCTTCATACCCTGGACTTGTTTGAAGAGTTGCAACACCGAGTTGCTGATCATTCTGAAGAATATGGACAAGGTTTGTCTGAAATCGAAAAACAATTGGAAAATATCCAATCAGAGTTTTCTCAGTTTGTAACTTTAAATTCGTCTGGTGACCCAGTAGAAGCTGCTGTGATTTTGGATAATGCTGAAAATCATATCTTGGCTTTGACACATATTGTTGATCGTATCCCAGCAATTGTAGCAACATTATCTAAAGACCTACCTGATCAACTGGAAGATTTAGAAGATGGCTACCGTAAGCTTTTAGATGCCAACTATTATTTTGCTGAGACAGATATTGAAGCGCGTTTCCAACTGCTTTATGAAGCTCTCAAGAAAAATCATGAGAATATTGCGAAACTAGAATTGGATAATGCAGAGTACGAAAATACTCAAATCCAAGAAGAGATTAATGCACTTTATGATATCTTTACAAGAGAAATTGCGGCACAGAAAGTAGTAGAAGGTTTAGTAGCAACACTTCCTACTTATCTTCAACACATGAAGGAAAATAATGCTTTATTGATAGAAGACATTGAGCGTTTGAGTAAAAACTATTTACTTTCTGAATCAGATGCAAGTCATGTTCGCCGTTTACAGTCAGAATTAGAAAGTTTTGAGACTGCCATTATTGAAGCGATTTCGGATCAGGATGAAGCAACTCAAGCATATTCAATTCTTGAAGAAAAACTTGAATCTCTGCAGGAAAATCTTAAAAAGATTGAAGATGAACAGATTTCAGTTAGTGAGCGTCTTGCACGAGTTGAGAAAGATGATATCAATGCACGTCAAAAAGCAAATGTATATGTTAATCGTCTCCATACAATCAAGAGATATATGGAAAAACGGAACCTACCTGGTATTCCACAAAGTTTCTTGAAGTTATTCTTTACAGCAAGTAATAATACGGAAGATCTCATGGCTGAATTAGAACAAAACTTAGTCAATATAGAATCAGTTAATCGTATTCTTGAAATTGCAACGAAGGATATGGAGGAGCTTGAGGCGGAAACTTATAATATTGTACAGTATGCAACCTTGACAGAGCAACTCTTGCAATATTCTAACCGCTATCGCTCATTTGATGAACGTATCCAAGAAGCATTTAACGAAGCTTTAGATATTTTTGAAAAAGAATTTGATTATCACGCTTCATTTGACAAGATTTCTCAAGCGTTGGAAGTGGCAGAGCCTGGTGTTACCAACCGCTTTGTTACCTCATATGAGAAAACACGTGAAACAATTCGTTTCTAAATAATAAAAAAAGATTTGGTTTTGTGAGAAGTAGAACCAAGTCTTTTTTATTATTTGTCTATAAAATCTTGTATGATAAGATCTCAAGATAAAAAATTGGAGACGATTTAAAAAGCAAGTCAGAACCTATGTTTGGTCTATAAGGTTCAATAGCTTTCTAATCTCTCCAAAATTTTATTTGATTGGAATTGAAATCCCAATTAATTTTTCTGAGTAGAGGGTTTTGATATTGGCCTCATCAATAGAGTCCTTATCAATTTTACGTTTCAAGAAAAACTCTTGGATGGCTTCGATTTCAGTTTCTCGAATAGCACGGTGTTTATTTGAGATGAGGATTTCATAGTGAAGCGGAGCTTGGGTAAAAATAACATCTGTATTTCCAGCAGAATAGACCTCAACAAGAGTTGCATCTGTACTTTCTAGCTGGCTTTTTACAAGTTGCGAGTGTGAGTTTGTCGTATTGATTAGCTTCATAACATTTCCTCCGATTTTCTAATTCTATTATAGCACTTTTTAAATAAAGTAGCTTGATTTAGTCAATCTTATGCTGTTTTTTCCAAGATTGGATGGCCCATTTATGACTACCACGTTTGAGATTTTCAATAGCCTCATCAATAGGGAACCAGGCAATATGATTAAAGTCCTCTAGTGGTTTTTGAACTTCCTTGAAAGAAGTCGCTTCATAGAGATAAGCAGGATTGTAGTAGTAGGTGTCACGATGACGAGAGTAGAAATATTCGTCAGCTTGTCCGTAATAGGTACCAATTTCAGCTGTGAAACCAAGCTCTTCAATCAATTCACGTTTTAGGGCTTCCTGATGATTTTCACCTGCTTCAATTTCGCCACCTGGTAAGAACCAAGCACCATTAGGCGCTTGAACAAGAACTATTTGTTTTTGTTCAGCGTCAGGGATAACTGCATATACGCCATAGCGTGAAACATAGTCTGTATTTGCTTTCTTTTCTCCGAAAGTTGGGTTTGCCATTGGATTTTCCTCATTATCTAGTATCGTTATTATTATCATAATGGACAAAGGGCAAGCTGTCAAGAAATTACAGTTATTTTAGTAAAAAAGAAGCAGAAAATTTTCATTTTCCACTTCTTTTATATAGTATTTATTTTTCTGTTTCAGAAGCTTTCACTTCAGCTTTTTTGGCAGACTTGATTTGAATCTTGCCTTTGCTGGTCATAACTGCCTTGAGGTCTTTTTCGCTTGGATTTTCAAGGTAGTAGTCAGTGATTGCGTCCTCAATATAGTCTTGAATAGTACGACGAAGTGGGCGTGCTCCCATTTTTGGATCATAACCGAGGTCAACTAATTTTTCCTTGACCTTGTCAGTTACATCTAAATGAATGTTGTTGCTAGAGAGGCGCTTGTTAACGTCTGCTAGCATAAGCTCGACAATCTGAAGGAGGTTATCCTTGCTGAGAGCCTTAAATTCGATAATACCATCAAAACGGTTCATAAACTCTGGGCTAAAGAAGTTACCGAGTTCACCGAGAACAGAATTGGTACGTCCTTCTCTAGCAGCACCAAAACCAACGCTGGCTTCAGCCTTACCTGTCCCTGCATTTGAGGTCATGATAATGATGGCATCCTTGAAGCTAACGGTACGTCCTTGCCCATCTGTCAAACGACCATCGTCCAAGACCTGGAGGAACATGTGCATAACATCTGGATGGGCTTTCTCTACTTCATCCAAGAGAATAAGAGAATATGGATTGCGGCGAACTTTTTCAGTTAATTGCCCAGCCTCATCGTAGCCAACATAACCTGGAGGGGCGCCGACCAACTTAGCCACGCTGTGTTTTTCCATGTATTCGCTCATGTCAAAGCGTATCATACTGTCAGCAGAACCAAAGAGTTCAATGGCTAGTTGTTTGGAAAGTTCTGTCTTACCGACGCCAGTTGGTCCGACGAAGAGGAAGCTTCCGATTGGGCGGTTAGGCGTACCGAGACCGACACGATTACGGCGAATAGCCTTAGCGATCTTATCGACAGCATCGTCTTGCCCAATAACATGAGACTTGAGGTCTTCAGCTAGATGGATAAGTTGAGATTGTTCTTTCTCTTTCAAATCGCCAACAGGAATATTGGTTTTCTGCTCGATAATGTGCTCAATGGTTTTCTCACTGATGATAGGAGTATCTTGGTCTGTGACCTTTTTCTTTTGCATTTCCTTATACTTGGCAATCTGGTCGCGGAAATAGGCGGCCTTCTCAAAATCTTCTTCTCGTGTAGCTTGAGATTTTAGATTTTCAGCCTCAATCAAGCGTTGATCAATGACTTTAGGATCGACAAAATTCAAGGTCAAGTTCATTTTAGAACCAGCTTCATCTAGGAGGTCAATGGCCTTGTCAGGCAAGAAGCGATCTTGGATGTAGCGATTGGAAAGAGTTGCAGCTGCTTCAATTGCAGCATCGGTATACTGAACGTGGTGGTAGTCTTCGTATTTCTTTTGAATTCCTTTGAGGATAGTGATTGTTTCTTCCACTGTTGGTTCATCGACTTTGACAGGCTGCATACGACGCTCTAGGGCTGCATCCTTTTCAATGATACGGTATTCATTGAGGGTAGTAGCGCCGACCAGTTGCAGTTCCCCACGAGCAAGGGCTGGCTTGAGGATATTTCCTGCATCCATATTGCCATCGCCTGCAGAACCAGCACCGACAATTCCATGGATTTCATCGATAAAGAGGATGATGTCCTCACGTTTGCGAATTTCTTCCATGAGTTTTTGCATGCGTTCTTCAAATTGTCCACGGATACCCGTTCCTTGAACCAAGCTAACCACATCCAGACGGATGACTTGTTTGCCTTGTAGTTTATGGGGAACGTCGCCATCAACGATTTTCTGAGCTAGACCTTCGACAACGGCTGTTTTTCCGACACCTGGTTCACCGATAAGAACAGGATTATTCTTAGTTCTGCGATTGAGAATTTCGATGACACGAATAATCTCATCATCGCGTCCAATAACGGGGTCGATATCACCACGACGAGCAATCTCAGTTACATTGATACCAAATTCTTCCAGCAGGCCTTTTTCTTGGCTTGGAGGCGGAGTTTGAGAAGATCCACGATTTTGGGAACCATAACCACCGTTTCCACCGTAACCTCCACCTGATTGGGTTGGGGGAGTAGGAGGAGTGTTGTTAGAAGGTCTGAAATTGTTTAGGTCGTTGAAGAAATCACCAAAAGGATCAAAGTCACGATTGTTCAAATCTGTCATGCCTTTAAAGAGACTATTGTTAGGATCTGTCTTGATAATCTTATAGCAGTTTTGACAGAGGTCAATTTGTTTTTGTTTTCCATTGAGATTGGTGTAAAGATGAATTGTTGAGTCGTTAATTTTACAGTTTTGACAAAGCATACATCTACCTCATTTCTTTCTTTATCCTGACCTGTTTAAAGGTCAAAAATAGTCAAATTTCTATACTCTCATTATAACAAGATTGGGGTGTAAAGCAAGTAAAAAGATTGAAGCTTTGAGAAGTTGTTACAATGAAAATTTTTGAGATTTTAGGGAATAAAAAAATCCTATTTGTGAGACAAAAAGGATTTTGGTTAGACATGCAGGGTGTAATCCCAGCTTGTTTTGTATTAGTAAAGGAGTTCGTAAATCTCCATTGCAATCAAGTCAATGCTGTCAAACGTATAAGTTTCGCGAGCTTCTACATCACGAAGGGTAAAGATTGATCCGTTTTCTTCGTCGTGGCTGTATGCAACTTCTGCAACAACAACTCCTTCGCGTTCAAAATTACGTTTTAAATTTCCGCCGTCTTTTGCCATTGCTTCAAGGCGGTTGATGATTCTAACCAAATGTGATTCCATTTTGATTCTCCTTCATTTCTTATCGTTACTATTTTACCATAAAGGAGGCCAACTTGACTAGAAAAAACTAAGATTTCTCGCTAATTCTACCAGCTGAAAGTTTTTTTGAATAAATCGGATAAAAAGTTTGAATTTTAATTCAATACCTGTTATAATCATACAGTATTCTATTTTAGAAAGCAGTGTGATTATGAATTTTTCTTTTTTACCTAAGTATTTACCTTATTTTAACTATGGGGCTGTTGTGACGGTTCTCATTTCTATCTGTGTTGTCTTTTTGGGAACTATTTTGGGTGTTGTCTTGGCTTTTGGGCAACGTTCAAAGTTTAAACCGCTTGTTTGGCTCGCCAACTTGTACGTTTGGATTTTCCGTGGGACACCGATGATGGTTCAGATTATGATTGCCTTTGCTCTTATGCACATCAATGCTCTGACTATTCAGGTTGGAATTTTAGGTATTGACCTTTCTCGTCTGATTCCAGGGATTTTGATTATATCTATGAACAGTGGTGCTTATGTTTCTGAGACTGTTCGTGCTGGGATTAATGCGGTTCCAAAAGGTCAGCTAGAAGCGGCCTATTCGTTAGGGATTCGTCCTAAAAATGCGATGCGCTATGTGATTTTGCCACAAGCAATCAAAAATATTTTGCCAGCATTGGGGAACGAATTTATCACTATTATCAAGGATAGTTCCCTCTTATCAGCTATAGGTGTTATGGAGTTGTGGAATGGAGCTACAACAGTTTCTACAACAACCTATCTACCTTTAACACCACTTTTATTTGCAGCCTTTTACTACTTGATTATGACCTCTATTTTGACAGTAGCCTTGAAAGCTTTTGAAAATCGTATGGGACAAGGAGATAAAAAATAATGATAGAAACCTTGATAAAAATTGAAAATTTACATAAATCCTTTGGAAAGAATGAAGTATTGAAGGGCATCAACCTCGAGATTAAAAGAGGAGAAGTTGTCGTTATCATCGGTCCTTCGGGGAGCGGGAAATCTACCTTGCTTCGCTCTATGAATTTGTTGGAAGAAGCAACTAAAGGGAAGGTTATCTTTGAGGGAGTCGATATTACAGACAAGAAGAATGACCTCTTTGCCATGCGTGAGAAGATGGGCATGGTTTTTCAACAATTCAATCTCTTTCCTAATATGACTGTGATGGAAAATATCACCTTGTCACCTATCAAGACCAAAGGTGAGAGCAAGGCTGTTGCTGAGAAGAGAGCCCAAGAGCTTTTGGAAAAAGTTGGTTTGCCAGATAAGGCAGATGCTTATCCACAGAGTTTGTCAGGTGGGCAGCAGCAACGGATTGCCATCGCGCGTGGGTTGGCCATGGAACCTGATGTTTTGCTCTTTGACGAGCCGACTTCAGCTCTGGACCCTGAGATGGTTGGAGAAGTTCTAGCTGTTATGCAAGACCTTGCCAAGTCAGGAATGACTATGGTTATCGTAACACATGAAATGGGATTTGCGCGTGAGGTGGCAGATCGTGTCATCTTTATGGCAGACGGTGTGGTTGTTGAAGATGGGACACCTGAGCAGATTTTTGAACAAACCCAAGAACAACGGACTAAAGACTTCTTGAGTAAGGTTTTATAATCTATTTTAAAATTTCAAGACAAGATTAGTAAAAAGCTCGACCAGAGCTTTTTCTTATAGTTTGAAACTATAGGATTGCCTAGGAAAGAAGTGTTAGAGGGTGCTGGCAGTTTTTGGTATAATGGAAGATATTTGAAAGAAAAGAGAAGTGATATGACACAGATTATTGATGGGAAAGCTTTAGCGGCCAAATTGCAGGGGCAGTTGACTGAAAAGACTGCAAAATTAAAGGAAGAAACAGGTCTAGTGCCTGGTTTGGTAGTGATTTTGGTTGGGGACAACCCTGCCAGCCAAGTCTATGTTCGCAACAAGGAGAGGTCAGCTCTTGCGGCTGGTTTCCGTAGCGAAGTAGTGCGAGTTCCAGAAACCATTACTCAAGAGGAATTGTTAGACTTGATTGCTAAATATAATCAGGATCCAGCTTGGCATGGGATTTTGGTTCAGTTACCTTTACCCAAACATATCGATGAAGAAGCGGTTTTGTTGGCTATTGATCCTGAAAAGGACGTAGATGGTTTCCATCCGTTAAACATGGGGCGTCTTTGGTCTGGTCATCCAGTCATGATTCCTTCAACACCTGCAGGAATTATGGAAATGTTTCATGAATACGGGATTGACTTGGAAGGTAAAAATGCGGTCGTCATCGGTCGTTCCAATATCGTCGGAAAACCGATGGCTCAGCTTCTTTTGGCCAAAAATGCGACAGTAACCTTGACTCATTCACGGACTCATAATCTTGCCAAGGTGGCTGCTAAAGCAGATATTCTTGTAGTAGCAATCGGCCGTGCAAAATTTGTGACTGCTGACTTTGTCAAACCTGGAGCAGTTGTTATTGACGTTGGGATGAACCGAGATGAAAATGGTAAGCTTTGTGGGGATGTGGATTATGAGGCAGTTGCACCACTTGCTAGCCATATCACGCCAGTCCCTGGAGGTGTCGGTCCTATGACCATTACCATGCTGATGGAGCAAACCTATCAGGCAGCACTTCGGACATTGGATAGAAAATAATAGAAACATTCGCTGAAGAGAGTGTATTCTCTATAGCTATATCTAAAATGACAGAAATGAATATTAAATTTTAGATATAAGATTACAAAAGGAGGTCTGCGCCTCCTTTTTGTTGTATAATAAATGCGAGAGGAAAAAAGATGAGAGTGATTGAGCAAACCTTACTAGAAAAAGTCATTATTGAACGTTCTCGTACCAGTCATAAAGGAGACTATGGCCGTCTGCTGTTGCTTGGTGGGACGTATCCTTATGGTGGTGCTATCATCATGGCTGCTTTGGCGGCTGTTAAAAGCGGTGCAGGATTGGTGACTGTTGGAACAGATAGGGAAAATATCCCAGCTTTGCACAGTCATTTACCTGAGGCTATGGCCTTTTCTCTTCAAGACCAGCAACTGTTAAAAGAGCAGTTGGAGAAGGCAGAAGTGGTCTTAGTGGGGCCTGGTTTACGAGACGATGCTTTTGGAGAAGATCTAGTAAAACAAGTCTTTGTTAATTTAAGCAAAAATCAGATTTTGATTGTAGATGGTGGTGCCCTGACCATTCTTGCTAGAACAAGTCGGTCATTTCCGTTTAACCAGCTTATCCTAACTCCCCACCAAAAGGAGTGGGAAAAACTGTCTGGAATTACGATTGAAAAGCAAAACGAAGCTACAACAGCTAGTGCCCTGACTTCTTTCCCTCAAGGAACAATTTTGGTGGAGAAAGGTCCAGCTACTCGTATTTGGCAAGCTGGCCAATCTGATTATTACCAGTTACAGGTTGGCGGTCCCTATCAGGCGACTGGGGGAATGGGAGATACTCTGGCTGGGATGATTGCAGGATTTGCAGGCCAATTCCGACAGGCCAGTCTCTACGAGCGTGTAACCGTAGCGACTCATCTTCATTCAGCCATAGCCCAAGAATTAGCTCAAGAACATTATATGGTCTTGCCAACGGAAATTAGTAATTGTCTTCCTAAAGTAATGAATAAAATATCTCAAAAAAGACTGGGATAAAATTCAATTTTAGGAGAAAACGAAGTAAATATTACCACAATAAAACGCATAATATCAAGTTTAATACCTGATACTATGCGTTTTTGACTTTAAAGACTTTTTGGTCTGTTTCTATTTTGGAGCAATCTTTTGCTCAGTATGTTTTATAATTTCTCGTTGATAAATCGGATAAACTGATTCCACCAAACTTTTAAGAAGAAGGCTTTTTCAACTTTCTTTTCTGCTACCATTTCGAAACTAGGACGTTCTGTGGTAATGTAACCTTGACCAATCAAATCCTTGTCTTCGTAAGTCAAATGGCCAACCACTGTTCCCGCTTCAAGTGGTGCGGGGATTGCTTTAGAATCAGGTGTGAATTGAATAGATTGGGAAGATTGATTCCCACCACGTTCAATTAGATAGATATCCTCTGGGGCCACTGCAGTGACCGTATCTTCTTTTCCATCTTGTACAGGGACTTTGCTATCTTGATAGGCATCGCCTTGCTGAACGACTTTGCGAAGTGTAAATGTAGAAGAAATATAATCCATTAGGGAAGATGTAGCTGTAAAACGAGAGTAAGGATTATTATCTTGATGATCTGCATTCAAAACAACTGTGATAACCCTCATGCCTTTTTCGACAGTAGTACCAACAAAAGACTCTCCAGCCTTATCTGTTGTTCCTGTTTTCAGTCCATCAAAACCACCACGGTAAGCAGGCATACCTTCTAACATGTAGTTGGTTGAAGTGATTGTCATTCCAGCAAAAGTAGAAGAAGGTTTTTTGGTAATTTCTAAGACTTGTGGGTATTTTTTGATGAGGTTACGAGCAACGATAGCAACATCATAAGCACTGAGCTTATTTTCATCATCTTTATTAGACCCTGGGTAAATGTTATCTCCGAGAGTTTCGTTATTCAGACCAGTTGTATTGACAACAGTGGCATCTTTGATTCCCCATTCCAAGAGTTTTGCTCGCATCATATCAACGAAGTTTTTTTCTGAGCCAGCAATTTTCTCAGCTAGGGCAATAGCGGCGCTGTTGGCACTAGATACCAAAGTTGCTTCAAGCAACTCTTCGACAGTATAATTACGGGCCTCCATAGGAACATTACTGGCTTCAGAATTTGTCGTCAATTGATAAGGATAATCAGAAATATCTACTGGGGTGGATAGTGTGATACTTCCATTTTCGAGTGCTTCATAGACCAGGTAAACGGTAAGCAGTTTTGTTATAGAAGCAATTTCGACAGGTTGAGTTGCATCTTTCTCATAGAGAATTTTACCAGTATTGGCCTCAACAGCAATCGCATGTTTAGCAGCAATATTAAAATCTTGGGCAGCAACAGTAGATGCTGATCCAATAAGGGATAGACTTAAGAGAGTTAAAATGATTTTTTTCATAGTAAGTTTATTCTAACATAAAGAAAAAAATATTCCCAGTTTCATGATAGAAGAAAGAAGCTTTTTTGAAAGTATGGTAAAATAGATGAATGGAGGTAGCTCATGTTTCGTAAGAATAAATTATTTTTTTGGACCAGTGAGATTTTATTATTAACAATCATTTTTTATTT
>OGTC01000363.1_pt1 | contig 12942 bp, 8 predicted proteins | sample 1574531 | NCBI WGS metagenome assembly OGTC01 (sample SAMN03295859, study PRJEB24534) | human gut metagenome | isolation source: fecal sample 2 from infant 9 | host: Homo sapiens | place: USA: Pittsburgh, PA | collected 2014-07 | reverse complement strand
AACTTTTCACTTGATAAGCTGGTGACGTATTTACTTGACACAAAAAAAACCAACTCGAGTGTATGGTTGCGTCGATGACAGTGTAAATCTTGTGGAATGATAATTATTGGTGAGATTAAATAAATAACAAAATCTTTAGTCCAATCTTAAGCGTGTGTGTTGCAATAATAAGTTCTGCTGTACCGATAGTGATGAAAGTGTGTTGTTGTGGTTGTACTAGTAGTATGTGAGAAGTCTGCGGGTTGATCGGTGTGTTTTATGTTATGCAATGGTTTTGTTGATGTTGATTATGTTGATGATGTTGATGATGAAGGAAAAAAACAAAGAAAAAAAAAGGGTTTCCTACAAAAAAAAGGGATCGAAAGTTGATGGATGAATGAATGGATGATACAACTTTTGAAAGTGGTGGAAAAAGTAACTTTTCCTATTTCCAAAAGCAAGAGGGAGAGCATATAGATGATTGAGCGTAGTACATATATATCGGAACTTATAGTGTTAGTTCAGTGTAAAAGCTACAAGATCTCTTGATATTCTTTTTTAAACATGGGATTAGAATGAGAAAGATTCCGTTTTAGTGTGTGTATTATGTATGGGTTGTTTTTCTTTAATGCATTTGTGTATTATGTATGTGTGTGTGGAGGTGTGGGTAGGTATGCGTGTCTATGCGCACAAAATGTCACGTTCTTTTATTTTTTCACGCTTTGTGGAAAAACTGTGTCCAAAAGAATTGTAATAAGCAATCCCCAGCATTATAACATGAAGATCACGCTGTCTCAATTTACTCACAATTCGTATAGTATCGAGTAGCTTAATTTAATGCTTCGTATGTTGTTGTTTTTAGCACATTTCAACCAATTCTGCCTAAAAAGTTCTCTCAGATATCCATTTGAGCCATGTACATTTCGATCAATCGTAGCTTTTCTCCTATTAAGTATCACCCCAGACAAGTTTGACTCTGAAATATCTAGCCACAAATGTCAACAATAATAGGATTGGTACTTCCAATAATGGTCCATAAACAGCAGCAATAGCTTGTTTACTTCCTTCGCCATACAATGCTATGGCAATTGCTAAACTCAATTCAAAATTATTGGACGCTGATGTGAAAGCTTGAGTTACCGTTGATGAGTAACTGGCATTACATTGTAATCTCCCTTTCGAGTGTTGTTCTAGCTGATGAGGGGTCAATTTTTCTTCGCAACCGCATTTGACAAGAAGTTTAGTTGATTCATCAAATTCGGGTTCCTCTACAACCATTGTTGTGTTAACAATTTCCGTGGTCGACTTTTCATAATCCAGAACAATTTTGTTATAATTGATGTAGTTTGAATACCATCTGACCCCAAAGAATGTTGCAAACCACATAATCACAAAATAAAGACAAAGTGGTATGAAACATTTGAGACTTTCACCAATTTCATGTAAAAATGAATCACCTTTGGATATGAATATGACCATTATTGTATAAAGTAGCCCAATCAATGCCCATGGACTGATCCAAGGCAACACCTTTGTATTAAATCTCTCCTTACCAACTGTCAATAATGCAAGAATGCGAATTAAAATCCCTGATGCCAATGGAATCCCCAAAAATACCCCAATATTCTTCAACACCAACACGAACAAGTCACCCATATCCAAATCCGTAGCAAATTCAATTGATTCATTAGTCATCACGTAACAAAACAAAACTTGATATGGGGCATATAATACAATTTGCAATACACTATTGATTATGACCAATATTGCACAAAGATCGTTTGACCCCATTGCCAACTGATTCCAAATAAGTACCATGGCAATACATCTGGCCATACCAATCATAATAATCCCAGTACGATACTCCTTTTCATTAAATAATGTAGCCCACGCTAATCCAAACATAAGAAAAGGTCCCACAATCCAATTCAAAATCAATGACACAACAATCTCACGCCAATGTTTGGACACAAAGTGCAGTGCCCTTTTGTTGTTGCTGTTGTTGTTGATTCCGGTTGCAAATGTGTAAACTTGTTCGTATTCAATCTTGCACAATGGTGGAATCATCATTACAACAAGACCAATAGTTAGTGGTACTGAAACCGAGGTTAGCTTGTTATTATCAGTGTTGTTGAATATTGACTGTGCGTGGGGTGCATACACTGATATGATTATACCAATAACAATTGCTAGTACGATTAGGATAGGAAGTAGTTTATCCAAAAGTGACATCTGTTTAAATACTTGCGTGAGATCACGCTTGAGGGAGGTAGTAGCCATATTAGAAAGTAAACAACCCTACGGATATTACTAATCTGACCCTATGATTGTGGGTCTGATGAATCTGGACCTCTTGCAAAACTTTTCACTTGATAAGCTGGTGACGTATTTACTTGACACAAAAAAAACCAACTGAAGTTGAGACAAGCCTTTGGTTCTGGGAGTAGCTCGATTATTATCCAATATTGACAAAAGTGTTGGCTTTGGGACCACACACTGGAGACGGTATGAGCAAATGTTGTTAGCTTAAATAAACCGCGTACAGATGTCTTCTGTGTGGGAGTCAAATTGGTAGCTCAAATTTCGTAGTCGATTAATCAAATCAAATCAAATCAAATCAATCACTCCATTTGTGCAGCCACCATCCCACTCAGTCTAACCTGAGACATCATGAATTCATCATTTCTGTCGCTGAATGGCTCCTCAATTACATACACCATAGATGAGATACCCACATTGGTTTATGCTCCTGAGCGACCGAATAGTAACAACCTGAATCAGTCATCATCCACGACGGCCTCAACTGCAACACAACTTACTACTACTACTACTACTACTTCACCCATATATGAAGAAAACACATTCATCAACTGGAGTCAAGAAACACAGAATATACTGCACAACAAAGCCAATTTGTCAAAGAAATGGATTACACTTGTTCTACTGGCGTTAGTGTTGGGATATACTGCAGCTGCAATAAATTTGATTTCAATCTCATTGAATGATTTGAAAAAGGGGATATGTTTAAGCGACTTGGATGCTTGGAGTATTTTCAACCCATATCTGACATGTCCCGCTGATGAATGGTATAATTGGTCACGATTGTTGGCTGGATCAAATGCAATTTGGAGCAAAATCGTCATCAACTTCCCCATCTACCTTGTCTTTGCTGTTTTGTTTGCCATGAGTGCCAGCTACCTCACAATCAATCGAGAACATCTAATACGTCAATCAGGTATACCGGAGATTAAATTGCTCATATCAGGTTTTAATTTAAATGTTAGCAAATATTTGGGCCTACATACGTTGTTGTACAAGATTGTCGGATTGATATTGGTTGTAAGCTCGGGATTGTGGCTCGGTAAAGAGGGTCCATTGGTGCATGTATCTTGTTGTGTGTTTAACATCATTTATGAGTTTTTCATTCAGGGTAAATTTGGAACTAAGCCTAATGAAGCAATACGAAGAGAAATTTTGAGTGCTGCAACAGCAACTGGAATTTCCGTTGCATTCAACTCTCCAATTGGTGGTGTGTTGTTTGTGTTGGAAAGTATGCCAAGCTACTTCAGTCCTACAAAGATTATGTGGAATTCATTTGTTGCCGCCACTATAGCAATTATCGGTTTAACTGGATTTAGTGCATTTACTGATGGCAGTAATTTTGTTGAGCAAGACTTGTTTCAGGTAAACTTTGGAAATTTTAGTTGGTTATTCTTGGAGGTGATTCCATTTCTCATTTTAGGAGCTTTAGGTGGGATGTATGGATACTACTTTACAAAAGTTAATCAAATTTTCCAACAAAAATCATTACGTCAAAGAGTGCAATCGACACTAGTGCAAGTCACCAAAGTTGATGTGAAATGGGGTCCTTATTTGGAAGTCTTGTCTATAGTTGTTCTCACCACAATTTTGAACTTCCCGTTGGAAATTTCTAAATTGCCATTGAGTTCATATTTAATTTTGTTATTCAAGGAATGTCTGAAAGAGGCCAGTGATGAAACTAATGCTGAGGATTTTCTTTGTGGGTCGTCAAATGGAATCACCCTGTTGAAATTGCTCTACATTCTTGTTCAAGGGTTCGGGCTCACTGCTTATACATTTGGTGTTGATTTGCCTGGAGGAGTGTTGATGCCTTCGTTGGTGTTGGGCGCTACATCTGGAAGGCTTTTGGGGATAGTGAGTCAGGCATTGCAATCAAATTTCAACTGGGAATCATTGGCTACTTGTACCGAAAAATCATGCGTGGTTTCACCATCTTCGTATGCAGTTATTGGTGCTGCATCATTTATGACTGGCATAACCAAATTGACAATGTGTGTTGTTGTTATAATGTTTGAAATGACTGGTGCTGTATCTTATGTGTTACCAATCATGTGCGGTGTTGTCACGTCCAAATTTGTCAACGACTGGCTCACACCGTCGAATATTTATGATACATGGCTTCAAAACAATTTCAATAAACCTGGGTTGCCGGGTAACGCAACTTTGGGTATGATCAATGAAGGTAAAGGAACGGGTATTGTATCATTTTCAAACTTGACATCAACAATCAAGTCAAAACTTCCTGATGTCACAGTACGTGCATTGATGGTACCATTGGAGCAAACCAAATGTCTTTGCTTAGTTAGCGAAGATGGGCCTTACACTGCTAGTTCATTGTGGGAGTTTATCAACGATGACACGCACGAAGGGTATCCTTTGATTGTCAATTACTCCAATCCAATATATATTGGTTACGTCACCAAGTCCGAACTTGTTGATAAGTTGCAAAACGTCATTCGCAAAGATTCATTAGAGCCAATATCATTTCAAATTTACAATTTACCTAGAACTGCTTTATCTATGCAACTACACTATGAACGCAAGTACAATTGTACTTCTTTGGGTCTTTCGATTGAAACATCTCCATTGTATACTAATGAGTTATCACCAGCAATCTTAATTTTGGAAGAATTCGAAAAATTGTATTTAAATCACCTTGTTATTTTAAGCACAAATAATATAGAGAATCAGATTATGGTGGGTTTTATTGATCGTTTTATTTTGGCAAATGCCATTAATGACAAGTTTGGAAAATTGGCTAATGAATTGGCTGATTTTGAAGCTATTAATGAGTACGATTTGGAGACTGCTATTGGTAATGATGAGGATGAAATGATGAAGTTACGATACAATAGAAAGAGTATAGAGTTGATTACTTGAGTAAATGGGTGGAGTTGGTGATCGGAGGTTGAGTTCAATTGCATTGATGTATTGGTCCTTGTAGGTTAATCTGATATGCTATGGTGATTACATGATGATTATGTAATACGCGTATAAGCCGCACAAAAAATCAAAAAAATCAAAAAATCAAAACAAAACAAAAACAACCACAAACCACAATCAAACAAGAAACACAAGTGCTTTACACATTACACATTCTTACACCTAATCAATCCCAGCTGTTCTATTCAAAACGTGTCGCTGCTACAGACTTATTAAACAATGGCAAGAAGCATTCTCAAAGATAATACCGCGCCACTACCGAGTACATCTCGTCGAGTATCATTTGCACCTGAAGTGACATTACATCAGATTGAAGTAAGAAACCCCAACAAACGAAGGAAAACAGATGGCGGAGCCAGTGGGTATGCATCATTCTCATCAGAATCTGATTTTGAAATTGTTCATTATCTGTCACAGCAAGAGCTAATGAAGGAGGATGAGGACGAGGTGAATAACAATGACCACTTGATGAACTTGTCTCCAATTGGAATCCGCGCTAAAGATATTGACGATGTGGAGTTTGAAGATAGCCCGGATGATGGAAGTAAGCCATTGACTGATAGTTCAGACGAAGAGATTAAGGAACAGAAAGAGAGACCAGTACTGTCTTTTGCTAACAAGCGGGCGAAAGTGGTTAGGAGCCTCGATGATGGAAATGTGGGGACAGAGGTCAGTATGGAATTAACTGGCAGGGGTAATGGAATTGCCAAAGTTAGTGATACAGGTACTCCGTTAGTTTACGCTTCAGATGAAGACGCCGACTATTCAAGCAATGACGAGGAAGAAGTACCAAATTCGATCAACACCGATGATCGAAATCATCAAGAAGAGGAAGAAATGCAACTAACAGGGAGAATTGAAAAAGTACGTGAGGAACGGTTGGTTCGCTCTATCGATGAACCTGAAGATATGCAATTGACAGTACCAATATCAACCGCCACATCTCGACGATACCAACAGCCTGCGCCTGACTCGGATGATGCTTATGAAGGTGAGGATGATACTATAAATTTGGCAGCATCGATGTTGAAAGTGGATGCTTTACGTAGTAGGAATCAAGCTGGTAAAGGTGCTGAAGATGAACAAGATGATGGGCACAGACTGGGCACAGATCGTGATGAGAAGGTTGATAATGGAGTCAATGACAGTTCAAACATGGAATTGACTGAGAGAATAAGCCGAGTTGCTGTGCCTCAAATACCAATTGTGAAACCAAACCTTGAAGCATTGCCAGATGTTGATGATGACGAAGATGATGAAGATGAAGATCGTGGAGTGAAAGATGCAGACAACATGAAGGCACCATTGAGTGCCATGGAGAAACTGGGCCCCATTGATATGGAAATCACTGAACCGGTCAGCAATGAAACGGCGCATAACAAGCAAAGTAAACAAATTGGAGCGTCCAGTGTTTCCGAAAGTCAAGAAATGGACCTCAGTGAACCCATAAACAAACTGACTATTGAGTCACTACGTGGCAAAAACAATGAGCAGGCACTGCATCTACAGGATATGGAATTGACACAACCAGTGAAGAGCGTAGTGAACAAGGATCAACAGGCATCAATTGAACATGGCCCCGAACATGGAACTAATGATAATGGCTCATTGCCAAAACTGGCTGATTTCACTGAAGTCATCACACAAGGGGAGCATTTGGTCAGCATGGATCTTACTCAACGACAAATAATGACTAATTCGCAACAAACTATGGAGCTTACACAGAATAAGACTGTAATATCACGATACGATGACGGAAAACTGGCCAAACAAGCAATTACTTCCACAGATTCGAAAAAGTCAATATCGAACGATGCAAAAAATGAAAAGAGCGAAACGGCAACACCACTAGCTACTGTTTCTCAGAACTGGCCATCACAAGAAATCAACACTCACGAGAAGGATCCTGATCCCATTAGTAATGCGCCAAATGAAGTGATTGAGGATAGGTTTGCAAATTACAAGCCGGTTTCATTGTCTACGTTCCTTCAGGATATTCACATGAAGTTTGATACCGATATTGGTACTCTAGCTGCTTCACTGATTGGAACAGATTCAAATGAGTCAACACTTCATCAACAACCATCGATTTATGAGTTGATTCTGGCTATTCCTTTTAAGGAAGGGAATGCTCTAAACGATTTTATTGTTCAGGAATTACAAAATTACATTCGGGATGGTGAGCAGCTATTTCAGGATTTCAGTAAACAAATCGGGGATGACAATCTTGCCATTATGAAGGAATTTTACACAACCAATGATGCTAAAGATCGTGAAATTATGATTATATGTTTGAACAATGTACGATATTTGTCCAAATTGGAAAGCAGGTCAACTTGGTTCAAATGGAGATCGACATTGACTCAGCATGTCATTGATGAAATGGATAATCAGATTGAGTTGTTGAAACAGTGCCAAAAAGATTTGGAGGATTATCTACAAAGATTGGACGAACAATGGGTTAAAGCCGGTGAATACAAGAGTGAGGTAATGAACAAATTGTACCGATTGCGAACTGCAAAGAAAACCATGGGTAACTTATCTCAAGAGCAAGTTGATGATATGCGCAATGCATTTAATCAACTGAAATCTCAATTGAAAGATCTTGCAGAGAAGATAGATCAAGCAAGGTACAAGTTGGCTCATTTGGATCAATCATTAGTTGAACTGCGTAACCAGAAACGAGATTTGTTGAATCAAGCAAAGGATATTGACTTTGAATTGGAGAAACGCAAAAGTTACACCAAGAATGAGAAGATTGAAATCAAAAAAAGGTATGACCAATTGACCAGTTTAACACATTTGAAGTATATACGTACTGAAGATGTTTCCAGCATGGTGTTTCTATACTATGGTATGATTAATGTTAAATTTGACTTTGATAAAGGTACATTTGAAATTGGCGAAATACACTCAAATGAGTTCAAGTTTAAGCTGTTGATTAACTACGTTTATCATTTTCCTGTATCAGTAACAAATGACGGAAAGGGAAGTACACTTTATCAATGGCAGAGATTTAAATCGTATTGGGCAAAGTTGATCCAACTAGATAGCATAATGGATTTCATCAAGTTCCAGTGGCCCATTGAATTGATTCCAAATGAAGAGACAGGTGGTGTAATAAAGTTTCAATTTGATTATTTTGATTTTGATAGCCGGAGGCGATTTATTGTTGATGCATCACTTGCAGTTGCGTCATTGCTCCATTTTGAATCAAGTATTATCTTTAGTATCAAACCAGCTAGAAATTTCATTCTAAGCGAAAAAGAGATTAAAAAAACACTAACGAAACTTGGCAAGAGTATTGATTTACCTAAATGTGGTTACAATTTCATTTCCGATGCATAGGATAGAAGTCAGTACATACGTTTTGAATAAAGTTTAGAGTAACGAAAAGCCTTTTCTTTCTGTATTTTCTTTCAATGCGTTGCTCCAAGAAATATCGTAGCTCCAAGACATACAATCATTACCCCAACTCCCCATATAGCCAACACCAAACCACCATACTTGCAAAATTTTTCCAACTTGGTCAATTCCACTTGCCCTTGTTCGATTGGTTTAATTAACAAATATCCAAATAATCCAGGTAGAATAAATGATATTGACGTTGAACCTGTGCTTCCCACAAACGCCAACACTTTAGCTAATGAAGTGACTGATATCGCAACAAGATAACTTCCCACAACAATCACCGAAGTTATAATGTAAAACTTTTTAGACGTTAATGGAACCACTATTGGGTCATGGCCCTGAGTATCATGAGCACCTTCCATTGGAGTAGTGGATATGAATGACTCATCCACTATACTGCTATCATTTATAGATGAAAGACTCTCGATATCAGAAGTTAATGCTGTGTATGCGCCACTTTCAGTTCTATTGCCATTGATTGTCCTACTACCAATACTGCTGTTGGAAGTGCTGTTGCTGCGATTAATGTTGCTGTTGCTGCTGATATTGCTGATATTACTCGTCTTCTTTTTCACCTTAGACGTATCCACGCCATGAGTGATAAAGTGTATTACATGATTTATAGATCCTCGGCATGGATGGCATTGCAAGGGGAAAGATAAACTAACCATAATCACAATGCATAACCGACCAACCAAGGAACTGATAGATTCACGTGGGTACATTGAAATAATATTCGCATTGACATCATTACCAAATGTCAAGTACCCTAAAATTCCCACCACTAGGTAACTAACCAATGCAGTGGAAATGGCGTTACGGATTATCAAATTCGATTGACGTGTTTGTGATCCATCTTTGGCGTCAGGTTTTAATTCATTTATAATGGCAAACATGTTTTGATGGCATGTGTAAGCAAACACAAACATTGGGAAAGAACTCAATGTCAGACTCCAGCTCTTTGGTCCTATCCAATCCACATTCTTGCTCCCTGCTGGCACGGGAATAATCAGTCGAGAAAACAAATGAGCCCCATTTTCACCACCACTGCCACCACTCTGTTTATGTATCAGTAAGGCAATATACTTTTCAATCACTAAGCAAATTAAGTATCCCACGGAAAACAATGCCACAAAGCTGGTATATTTCAAACTGTTTAATTTCTTTAAATACGACAAAGGAGCAACAATGAATGCCATAAACAAGCTAATCCAAAAATTTCGATGCATCAATATAGGATGTGCACCAGCAGCAGCATCGTTGCCTGCTATAGTCTCCACAATCTTGGGCATTAAATCGCCAATTACAACAAGATAAGATACACCAACACCAAAGCATTTTATCGATATTGCCGAATCAAACACAATTGAAAATTGAGGATACGTCAATTGAGCTAAACTAAAGTACGATACTGATCCTCTTTGACCGGTATACTTGGCAACTTTGTTTTGTAAATATAATCCAAATGATGAAGTAAAAGATGAACATATAATCAATATACACCCAAATAAAAGTCCATTTGTGCTTAGCCCATAGGGCATGGCAAGTATACCAGCACCAATGATTGTGTTTAGTAGATTGATCGTACCTGATTTAATAGTAGCTCTTCCCATTGTTGTATTGCTAGTTGTATTGTGTCTGTCTGTTCTCTGGATGTGTTTTTGTTGAGCGAGAGAAATTCAATAAAACAGTACGTCAAGCTTGATAGTGTGTCGAGGTTGTGCTATATCCTTGCCATGTAAGATATCTGTTCCCAAAGTATGATGTATTGCGCTGATAATGTTATCAATGGTTTGTGTGGTGATCAAATGTTTTTTGGTGGACCAAAAAAAAAAAAAATAAGCAAAAAGGGGAATAATAAACGTGAATGGATAAAACTACTAATCACCGTTCAAAACCTGATGGTGTCAAGAAACTTCGATGATGCACAACGTAGAGAGGTAAAAATACAGCTTATTGATACGTCATTAATGTATGGACTTTATTGATGAATCTCTGAGGATCAATTTATTCGTCAAGATGACACCATATCACCCTAAGTGAAAAGAACCACACTCAACAACGAATCACGACGTTAGATTTTTGTTCACGGAATTGAGCATGTGTCTCACGTAGAGCCATATGATGCTCAACAAAATCCCCCTTTTCGCATCCGGCCATTTTTTGTTTATCGAAAGCCGGCATGATTTCAGTCTGGACCAGAGCACAACATAACACTTTTGATTTGGAGGTTATTAAGATCAAATCAAGTTACGTTTTTGAAGGAGCTTTTTAAGAAAATTTTGTATTATCATCTAAGAGAAGCGTATGTCACAAAAGGATAGCAAGAATGCTAGTGGCTCAGTGGGCTTTACGAATAATAGTTATTCGTCCATGGGTGACTTTGTGAAGAAACTCCCCATCAGGGTGTTGAAATGGATCACTCACGATACTAGGTGAGGATTTTATTATTGCAAATCGGCCGATTCTGTGTTTGAGCATTACAGAGTGACGGTCCTCCTCAATATGGTAGAGCCCATTTGAATGAGTATGCTCGATCAGTACACAAAAGCCCAGATTTGGAAATACGATTTGATTATCACAATGTCTCTTTCCGTTCGGTGCCTTGTGGAATAGGCATGACCATAGGGATGGAAGCTGTACAAAGTAATGCACACTTCGCTTTATGCTATTCAATATTTTGAATTTCGAAAGTGGGGTAGGAGGTCAACTAATTTTGGTTGCAGTAGGTTTTTTGTCTGAAGCATAACAGAATTACTTTTTCTTTTGCATATCAGAACTTAATACCAATATGCTCTAACATAGCAATTTTTGTGCAAACCAAAACCTACGTTCTCAGTATCAAACTCCAATCACAATCAAGCTGCTTCTTTTTTCATGTTTTCAAAATGTATAAATACCACACACATTCACGAAAACACCATTTCTTCCTTGTTCTTTTGGTTACTCCAATTCAAAAATGTTTAATCGTGCGGTATCGGAAGACGACTCATGTCTTTGGTCACAAACATTATCATCAAAAGAGCCAAACATTATCAAGTTTGATACATCCAAGTGGAGGAAACTTTCAAAAAATCAAGGTGATTCAGTTGGCTTTTTATTTGACATCGGTGCTGGAGATTATGATGTGACGATTCCAGGTCACACTGGTGTTAGAAATTACCTGGTTGAGGATGTTGGGAACAATGCAGCTGAACAGGGACGACAAAATGACAGATTACAACTTGTTGATTTGAAAGATGATGATGATAATGGATATGATACCATAGAGAATGAAATTTTTGGATTAGGTGACTTGGAGCGTGCAACGAATGAAGCAAACACGCCACATAATCATTTTGAGATGGCGACATCACCTACATTTGAACTTCCATTTGGAGTGGATAATGTATTTGAAAGTATAGAAAGACGCCAACAAGACAATGCTTTAGCTCATTACTCAGCTACATCATCTCAACGATTCATTGATTTGAAAAATCGACATGAAGTAAGCATTTTCACCCGTCAACGTTATGGTAATAACTACAACGGATTTGATGAGGATACATATCACCCCATTAAGAACAATCCAAAAGGAAGAAAACGGGAAGCTTGGAAAGAATCGTTCCAGGCTATTGGCAGCGTGTTTAAAAATAGATTAAAACAAAAACAATCAGTTACGAAGCTAGTTCCAAGATCAAGTGTGACTAATCAAGAGGAAATAGATGCAGAGACCCAATTATTGGTTGACCATTTTGCTGGAGTATGTACACCTGCTGAAGTTTTGGAAGGTGTTCAGTTGAGACTGAGTGTGCCGGTGATGTTGCTGAGATTGGGATTGATGGATGCAGGAGTGTGACATTTTACAAGTTGGTTTGCCAAGTTTATGTTGCTTTCAATCTGTATTATGTAGACATCGTCATACATACTATTTATATTATTAATGTTATAGACCCAACAATCCAATAGTTGAACCAAATACAAGAGAGTTTAACAAAACGATACAAAAAAATGGATCTTTGAATTATACAAACTAAGTAGTCTCAAAATCTCTAGCTAAATCAAAACACGATCGGAAAGCAAAATAAAACAGGTGGAAAAGGCCGAGGTAGCATTGTTATACCTTTGAGAGAGTTGATATTGAGCTTGACTTTTCCCAAAAAACACCTCTTGCTACAAATCAACACATACCTTTTTGGCCCCAATCGCACTTTGAATTTCCACTGCTTCTCTACTTTCTGTACCCATGTTTTCTCTCTCTCTCTCTCTCTCTCTCTCTCTCTCTCTCTCTCTCTCTCTCTCTCTCTC
>OGTC01000361.1_pt1 | contig 13050 bp, 13 predicted proteins | sample 1574531 | NCBI WGS metagenome assembly OGTC01 (sample SAMN03295859, study PRJEB24534) | human gut metagenome | isolation source: fecal sample 2 from infant 9 | host: Homo sapiens | place: USA: Pittsburgh, PA | collected 2014-07 | reverse complement strand
GCTCAACTGCAACCGAAAAGACTTCTTGATGAGAAGAGGTATGTAGGGAGTGCGTCTTTAAGTAAATTAATATTTGATATTGTTTTTTAATAATGTACTTCAGTGTTCGTTGCGTCACTGTAGCTTAGTTTGATTTTTTCCTCTGCGTCATAAAATTGGGTGCAAAACCAAAGAAAAAAGTAAGGAAATAATCATTTATAACTACACCACTTCACAAACCACCAAATGCTAGCTAAGAGTCATTCATTCCATCAGCTATCGAAAAGCAAGCCAACTTCATTTGCACACGAAGTTTACCAATCAAAGTTTTTGAAAAGCAAGTACACCCACACTCATATAATTAGTCTCTACCACGAAATTCATATTTTGTTACGCCTTCTCGATGATTTATTCAAATGTCAAATCCTCGATATTGAAATAATGCAAGAGTCGTATGTCGAGTAAAGCAATATAGGAGCTCACATCTACATACTAACTACAACCTTCTGTAGCCACGAAGTTTTGAAACAAAACATTGGTGGCAAAATTTCACGAGTCTTGAATGTACATTTACGCAAATATCTCGAGTTTTTAAGAATCATTAAACCGATCAGCTATAATAATCCCTATGTCGTATCATATGACAGCTACAATACCAACCTCTCAAGCAGTTCTGGAAGTGCTGGCGGTTACATTGGTTGTGGCTGTGCTGGTGGTAGTCGTCGTCTTACAAGTAATTTTGCATATTCACGTGCAATTGGCAATTACATTATTTCATTGATTGAAATGCTAGAAATTGTCATTGATTATTATCTGGAATCTGAATCATTTTCGTTCCAAGATGCTGATTTCATGGTGTAGCTGGAACCAGCAGTTGGAGTTGTACAGCGATCATATACTTTTGCAGCTCGAATCCTGTGTATAAAAATGGAAATATGCATTCATTTGTGCATTCACATAAATTATGCAAAATTGGAGGTTCACTAAAGTCCAATACTTCAATGAAATTTTGCTCTTCCCCAGCATCATCGGCTCTTCGTACCACAGCAATGTATCTTTTATAGTCGATACTTAGATTCCAAACACCAGTTATATCGTCCAATAAATTCCGAGCAAAATCCCCACCCGAAAATTCTCCATACCTTGAGCTGTTTCTCACTTCCACTCACCACTTTCAATCCATCATGCTCGAAACATAATATAGCTGCTGCGTGGCTTATTTACCTACATCTGAGATTGCCAATTACCGGATCCCAAATTCTTAGTGTTGCATCAGCAGCACCTGAGACCAGAGCTCCATCCACTAGCTCTAATAAACCAACTTGTTTCCAATGCCCTTGTAACACTTTCAACAACTTACCAGTTTCAAAGTTCCACATGTTTATAGTCAAATCCAAAGATCCTGAAAAACAAACTTTTCTGTTGTAATCTATCACGGTCGAGTATACCCAATCTTGATTGCCTTTCAAAATGTGCTTGCATTCGCCATTGTCGAGTAAGTCACACACTCGTACACTTCCATCATAAGAGCCTGAAATGACGATGTATCCATATACAGATACAGAGCGCACACCCTGAGTATGTCCTTTGAGAACTGCTATCAAATTAGGGATTTTCACCATCTCCACTGTCGAATGTGACTTTATCGATTTTCACGTCTTCATGAACGGGAAACCTCTATACACGTACGTCACGGTCTCGGGATCCAGTGACCAAGAGTGGAGATTTAGGGAAAACAATGTCTTCACCTTTTAAACCTTTACCAATTACGGATGGTACGATTATGTCGAGACACCTGACGGTGGACGTATGACCACGAAAGATGTGTGTACACTTTCCAGTGGTCATATTCCAATTTCGAACTGATATATCAGTGGAGTCAGTAGCCAATGTATTTCCGTAGTGCTTCATGGACCAAATGCCTCCTTCATGTCCTTCTAAAACTTCCATCAATTCTCCAGTTCGAGTATTATGGATGAAGCTGTACTTGTCACCAACTCCAATGACAACTTTTTCCTCCCCATGTTATACGTAACCATTTTATTGCCATGTCCTTTAACACTTATTCTCTTTGGTTCGTATGTTGAATCCAACTATCTGTTGAGGATCATTCTTCGTTTCTTGTACAACACTTGTGCAGGATTGATATTGCCGGATAAAGTGCACCACTCATCAACCAATCGGTTTGACTTTTTACTAACAATCAGAGGTTGATGTGGACAAAAGGCGACTATCATGTCACAGGAAAATTGATTGTTAAACAGATAAATACTAATTTAGGTTTTTTTTGTCTTCGTGTGCAAAAATATAGCCGAAATCATTGATAAGTCAAAAAATGGCCATTATTGGAACAGCACCACCACATATGAGAAATAAATGATAGCAAATGTTATGTGGTTTATCTAAAATAGATATTCCAGTTATTTTTAACTAGTATTGTCAATGTGCAGGAGAAACTTAATCCCGGTTTATCGGGGCTTCTATTCCTTCACTATATATAACTTTTATTTCCCACTTGATGTCTTTTATCACTACGACAGTCAATGTCATTCGTTACAACTTTATATATTACATGAAGCTATGCGTGATACCAACATCGAAGAATGGTTTAAAAGCTATGAGCCTAAATACGTGGAAGAAGTTAACGTATATCCCAATATAACTACATTCAACTTTAAAAGTTGTACACTTTTGGACCCTCAGATGGTGAAGTATATATCAAATTTAAATCTTACGATGAAGTATGCTATTTGGATACTAAATCATGTGTCTGGAAAGTAGCTAAAGACAGATACATATGTGCAATAAATTCCAGTGATAATACGAAAGTGGCTATAATTGGTGAATTAGGCCAACGTTACATCAAGAAGAATAATTTTGATAGCTACAATTTGAAAATAAAGACAATTGGTTAGTGGGAAGTAGTGTCTATCACAGAAGTATATGACCATAAAACCGTGACGGCAGAAGCATTGTGCAAACGTGCACAAAGCAGAATAACATTGGGGTTCGAAGATTATTTCAATCAAATAAGAACAGGAAGTTTAAACAACTCACTGTAAGGAAACTATTTATAGTGACCTGTAATAGCTCCTTAGAATTATCTTCTGCTCCTTCTTCGGAAAGCTTACACTTTTTATTTTGCAACGGGGGTTTAGGCTTCCTCAAGCTCAATTGAACAACTCCCTGAAAGCAAATGGCCACCTCAATTGGTTCTGTTCTCGGCCCTTGTTATAAATGTTTTGATAACTGGAGTTTTTCCCCAGGAGCCCAACCACCTGATCTTTTCATGTTTATGTTGAATCCAGCTTCGTCAATGAAAACACAATTAGGGCAGTAATCGATATCACAAGAGAGAACATTTGATACGAATTCAAACCTATGCTTTATTTTCTTGACTGAGTTCTTTTTAACACTATCTTTGCGTGCAATCTTAGACGAAAGAGCACGTACATTTTTTAAGAAGGTATACAAAGAGGTTTTACTGGCTCTTAATCCCATGAAGAAATCAGACAACAGTTCCATAATTTCAACTTAGTTTGATGATGAATTCTCATCCACATAGTCCTTCAAAAAGTCTTTATGATTATCATTTAATTTAGGTTTCGAAACCTTGCCTCTAGATTTAACAAGTGATAATTCCTCTTCGCCGGCTACCTTGAACTCTTTCATCCACCTTTGGGCACTTCCTGGTTTCACTCCCACCTGCTTGGCCAATGAAGCTACAGAAAAATGAAGGTTTCTCACACCAAAGATCAAAAAAGTCTTCTTTGTCTTTAACCGAATAAGTACGATAAGTAAGACCACTACCTTCTTTTTTTATCTCATTGTTGAGATTCCCATCGTTATCTCCTCCAGTGTCATTTTCTGAATCATCTTCAGGAGGAGAAGGACGTAATCTTTCTGTTTTATGGTATTTTGCTAAATCAGTAAGCAAATGAAGAGGTAAGTAGTCATCGATTTCAGCTTGTCGCTCAAATTACAATTATGGTTGTAGCAAGTACGAATTATTGTTGGCCCCAAGTGCGATATGAAAACAAGCCGAAGAAACGATATTTTGATAATAGGGGCCTGATGTTCATCCTGAAAACACTGTACTATATAGTGTATATTGATTTTGATAATTGCACGGAATAATAATTATTGGTCAATAACAACTTTTGATTGGTTCTCGGTAAATATTTATCTCACAGCCAAACTTCCGGAAAAAGTAGTCATGAGTCAACTCTCAGTACTTTTGTGTGAAGTTCCCCCACAAAAAAATAGTATTACTCAGTCCATTGCATAGTCTCTATAGAGGTACATTTACCCTATATCCTTCACACTCTCACATCAACCAACAAACCTTTGCCCATTTTCAATAATTGGTCTACCGATCACTGTGTTTGAAAAGAAAAAGCTGTTGCGTCGAAAGCTTCCGTATTGTATTGTCGACCCGGAGGTACGGATGTACACCACCGGTGCGCCACTAAAAGTATTCTTCCTCGAACAAAGAGAAGTCGTGTAGAATGCGTCAACATTTTTGTTTTTTTTTTCTTCTTCCCCAGACTATGGTTGGTCTTTACACAAAGAGTGTAGTATTATATTTTTTTTTTTCACACTCTTTCATACTACTTGTACTGTGAATAGAAAACCATTCGATCAGAAATTAGGTTACCTTTTTCTTTTTTTTTTTTTTGTTTGATTTCTTCCCCCCGGGTAAACTAATATAAATAGATTTGAAAATAACCGATATAAAAAAAGTTTCATTTTCCACTATATATTCTCTCAATCCCCATCTTTTATAACAATAAGAGGACAAGGGATCAACATTTTTTGAATTATTTACATATTCCATCCTTATTTATTTCAAATCATCAGGCGTGATTTATTCCATTTTCAAGGTAAAAAAAGAATCTCGCCCTAATCATTTACAATGGCCGCATCTACTGAAGTAAAGAAACAAACGAAGAGAGGAGCAACTGATTTCGTTGCTGGTGGTGTTGCCGGTTTATTCGAAGCGTTATGTTGTCACCCTTTGGATACAATCAAAGTGAGAATGCAATTGTATAGAAAATCAGGTCAAAAACCACCAGGATTCATCAAAACTGGTATCAATATTGTCCAAAAAGAAGGTTTTCTTTCGCTATACAAAGGTTTGGGTGCAGTTGTTATTGGTATTGTCCCCAAAATGGCCATTAGATTTTCATCATATGAATTTTATCGTTCATTCTTTTATGACAAGGATGGTAAAATCACTGCAGGTCAAACATTCCTTGCTGGTGTTGGTGCTGGTATAACTGAATCTATTATGGTGGTTAATCCTATGGAAGTTGTTAAAATCAGATTACAAGCCCAACACCACTCGATGAAGGATCCTCTTGATATTCCAAAATATAGAAATGCTCCACATGCTGCTTATCTTATTGTGAAAGAAGAAGGTTTTAAGACCTTATACCGTGGTGTTTCATTAACCTGTGCTAGACAAGCTACTAACCAAGGTGTCAATTTCACTGTTTACTCTAAATTGAAAGAATACTTGCAAAAGAAACAGCATACTGAAATGTTGCCATCGTGGCAAACATCTGGAATTGGTTTGATTTCTGGTGCTTTGGGTCCATTATCTAATGCTCCTTTGGATACTATAAAGACTAGATTGCAAAAATCAAGTTATGCTAGTAATGAAAGTGGATGGGTGAGAATCATCAAGATCGGTAAACAATTGATTAAAGAAGAAGGTGCTGCTGCATTGTATAAAGGTATCACTCCAAGAATTATGAGAGTTGCTCCAGGTCAAGCTGTTACTTTTACCGTTTACGAATTCGTTAAAGAGTTGTTGACTAAAGACTCAGTTTCTTTGACAGGTAACAAAGAACAAAAGAAATTGAACTAGTTGGGGAAGAGGTGAAGGTGTGATAGAAATTTGTATATCGAATTGAATAAAAATTAAAAGATTGTACACTATTGAAGAATGAAATGTAGTGTTGTGAGCCTGTGATGTGACTCCCCCCATGTTTTATGATCTGGCAGTTTCGAGTCAATTTCCAAAATTCTTCAAAGCATCCGCTGAACCGAGGAAAAAAGAGAAGAAATCACAAAGTTGAGGTGAAAATGGTGCCGAGTTCGGAAGCGAATCAATAAGGGCCACCCACTGGAAGTGATATACCACGTATGTGGACCCCAATCAAAGGCGATTAGCACGTTATGGGAGATGAGATCGATGGGAATGCCTGGGTACAGGAGGTAAATAGCAAATTAGCAAAAATATTTAAGTGGCTCATACATGCACCCCAGATTTTACACGCGTAAATGAGATGAAACTAGATTGACACCGTGTTACTGGACATAATAAATACACTAAAAGAACTATCAAAACTAAACAATGCCCCCCCCCCTCCAACATCCAAAACTCAATTTAATACCATGCACATTAATTGGCCACCTCAAATTTTTCAAAAAGCTTCACCTTTTGCTCTGTGTATCGAAAAAATGTGTGATTGCACCGCATCACCTCTGGCAAAAGTCTTTCCACAATATTTACAACTAAAGGGCTTTTCACCAGTATGGATTCTCACATGTGTAGTTAGTCTATACCTTTGGTTGAATGAGGCTCCACAATGTTGACAAACGTACGGACGTTCACCAGTATGGATTCTAATGTGTCTGGTTAAATCGGAAACTTTGGCAAACGCCTTGTTGCATCCTTCATATGTACATTGGTGGGTTTTAGCTTGTTGTAATGCAGGATCGCGTTTTCTTCTTGGTCCAGCACGAGGTACAACTCTTGATGTTGCCGGTGTTGGTGTTGGTGTTGGTGTTGTTGCTGATGATTGATGTTCCGGGTGCTGAACATGACCATGGGCGTGAGCATTTGCAGTAGCAGCTGCTAGTACGGCAGCTTGTGCTGCTCCGTTAGGATCATTTGGATCGAAAATAGGAGCTCCACTATTCTGTTCACCAGTTCTGCCTTGGTGTTCATTTTCGATATGTTCCATCAACTTTTCGTAGGAAATAAATCCTTTACCACATTTAAATGCATTGCAATGGTGTACTCGAACGTCTTTCAAATCAACATGTGGTGGTTGTCTTGTTGGGTCACTACCGCCAGCAAAGACATTGACATTATCATCAACCACATGTGATTCAAACTGGTGATTTTGTTGGTGTTGTTGTTGGTGACGATGTTGCGCCAACTGCTGTAACTGCTCTTGTTGTTGACGAGCATGTTGCTGTGCCAAATCAAGCTGCTGTTGTTGTTGTTGTTGGTGGTGGTGGTGTTGCAACAAATGTCTGTGATCAGCATTAGCCTCTTCATCGAAATCTTGATTATGACCGGAGTTGTCAGCATTAGATGACGCATTCTCTGCGTGCGCAACAATAGCCGCAGCAGCGGCGGCGGCAGCAGCAGCATCTTTCAAAGCTTCATCAACAACTAAATCATGATGAACATGAGTTTCATGTATAGTCAAATTAGCCTTTTGACTAAATCTTTTACCACATGTAGCACATTCATACTTTTTAGGCTGGGAATGGGTTCTTCTGTGGTTTCTCTTGTCAATAACGTTTCTGAATTCTTGATTGCAAATTTCACAATTCAAAGAGTTTGGATTATCAATGTCTTTGAAAATAGTTCTTGTTTGAGGACGTACCCCACCAGGGCTAACTTCCAATTCGCCTTCGGGTTTGGCTCTCTTGTTGGTGTGGTTGCTAGCTCTTCTACCACGTTTCCCCGATGTGCCATCATACTCATCATCGCCAACTTCATAATACTCTTCCTCCTCATTGTCTTCTTCAGCACCAGGGGCAAAATCGCCATCCCTATCACTATCGTCGCCATCATCGATATCACCACCATCGGCATTATGTTGACGTCCATCATCATCATCATCTTGTTCATCATATTCTAATTTGATTTTGGTAGCATCCAGTTCATGATTGGTAGTTGCGCCATGAGTATTTGCATCTTGATGTAATTGCTTATTAAGCTCGTCGTCAATTTGTTGATTGATAGCCTCTTCGTCGTCGTTTCCAGGTTGTCTAATTTGTTCCCTTAAGGAAGCTCTCAATTCACGTCTTTTTGAAGCTAACGTCATGTTTGTATAAATTACCGGTGTGTAAAACTGTCTTATGGTAGTTCTCTTCTTCAAATGGTAGTTGTGAGATCTTTTGTTGTGACTTTGCATTTTGGAAGAGAAAGAAAATTTTTCGCTACCATTATTGATTGCACTCCCATCTGTGTGTCATTTTTTTTATTCCGCGACAAAGAAAAAGTGACATTTAATATTTGATCTAGAACCTACCATTCGCCATTTAGCAAAGCAATTTATCAAAACAGGATACTTCATTGATTACAACCTTCCATTGTCCTTTTGACCTTCAAGACTTACTAATCCGACTGTACAGAGGCAATATGAGTGGAGTCAACATTGGAAGTCACGTTACTCGGCAATTGCGCTCGCAATGGCTTCGTCAATCACACCTCCATACTTCAACCAAATTGCAGCTACCTCGGTTCTCAGTTAGTCGAACGAGTCCCACAAATCGTACTAGAGTCACCAAGGAAATAACGCCCGAGGAAGTTCAAAAATTTAGGGAAGCACAAGAACGTGCTAAAGAAAGAGGTTCTTTTGACCAAAGTTCATCGCCATATACTGCTCGGGATGATTTCCCATCTCATCAATCGCAATTCTACATTCCAAACAACACCAATGGGATAATAACTCCTCAAGATCCTATATACGATATCTTATCAGAGCCTACTTTGGTGATTGAAAGACAAATTGAGTTTATGAATTTGTTTATTGGCTTTGAACAAGCTAACAACTATACAATTATGAATTCTAGTGGGCAACCAATTGGTTTTATGAGGGAAAAGGATATCGGTTTTGGTCGGACTTTAGGACGTCAATTTTTTCGATTGCATCGTCCTTTTGATATTGATGTTTTTAACATGCAAGGAGAGTTGGCCCTAAGTATCAAGCGTCCATTTTCATTTATAAACTCTCATATTAAGGCATTGTTGCCCGGATATGATCACAACAATGAAATCATGTATGAAATAGTTGGAGAAAGTGTACAAAGATGGCATTTATGGAGACGGAAATATAATTTGTTTAAATTGGAGGATGAAAAGACTGATGATTATGAGCAATTTGGAGATATTGATGCGCCATTTTTGTCGTTTGATTTCCCAATCAAGAATGAACATGGTAAAGTTATTGCCAGCATTGATAGAAACTGGGTTGGTTTGGGTAGAGAAATGTTTACCGATACCGGTGTTTATATCGCGAGATTCGATCCACAAAGTTTCCAAGGGATGGAAAGTTACTATGGCGATATTAGTTCCAGTGGTGTTACAATAGATCAAAGAGCAGTCATTTTGTCATGTCTTACTAGTATTGACTTTGATTACTTCTCAAGACATAGTGGCGGACATGGGTTGTTTTCATTTGGTGGTAGCTATGACGATGTATAGAAAATTAGACACGCTTTACTTTCTCTTTATTGACTCGGCAATCATTTGTTGCGTCTTGTTTCTACCCTTTTGTAGTAAAGCTTCCCATTCGTGGTCCGGTTTTTCTTTACTTATATTTTTCAACAACTGTACAATCAACCCAGTGTAGTCATGCTTTCTCAATTCATTTTCGCGTTGCCATAGTTCTCGTTTATTCAACTGGTTGGCAATTTCCACCTCATCACCAGTGGCTTGTGCTTGCTCTAACTTGTTGTTCGTTATTGCCAAAAGTGAGAACCTTAGTTCGCTTGCGTCATATGCGTTGATTCTATCTTGCAAAATTCCAGGTAATTTGTCAATAAATTCACCTTGGCTATTGCATTCACCATGCTTGATCGGATACTGCTTCAACCCATCTAACTCATATATCTGGCCATTCTTCATCACATACCCAACAAAATGAAACAAGCCATCGTCTTTATCATCGTAATCTTGTGGTGGCGGTTTATCTTCTTGAGCAATTAGTGAAGGTGTCAGGAAAGAATTGTGTATAGATCGAACAAGTTCACTGTTGGATAATGTTTCGCCAATCATTTCTGAATCAAACCCAGTGACAAACAGTTTAAAATTGTTTAATTCCTCGCCTAAGTCTACATCTTCAACGTTGAACAACACATTAAGCACTGCTTGCGTAGCACATGCATTTTGAATAACTTGATTGGCAAAAAAGAGCCCCTGATCCTGATAATCGGCATCGTACTCGCCTGTTATGGGCTTATTCAAACTTGCATGTTCTCTGTCCTTTCTCCCGTACTTGAATAAAAATATTACTCCGTAAATGGGTTGCAATGCTCGTAACGTTTCCGAATCGATGGAGTATAAGTCATTGATCTCGACATTTGCCACACCCAATTTCTCAACAAGTTCGGTAAACACGCCCTAGTTGCGTTAGTATATGTTATTAAGATGACTATTGTAGTATCAAGCATACCGCATCGGAATCGATAGTATTCCATCCGCTGTCAGACATTTTAAAAGGTGTTTGTTTTGGCGCTGTAATAAGTCTAGATTGTTTGAAAAAAATTAAAATGGTGAACGAATCGTTCCTTCTAACGATTGAAAGTAACTTGAACATCACATCGCACCCCACAACACCATACATTCTCAAACATGAGCAACCAAGGGATTCCTTACAATGAGGCTACACAATTGTTTCACTCCAGCACACCTGTTGTTAATTCAGCAATAACTACTACAACTACAATATTCACAATTTTTTTAATACTTCTATCATTTGGTTCATTATCATTCAATTTGCTCGGAGACATCAAGAAAAAGAGCTTCTTGAGTTACTTGATCAGTGCTACGGTGGCTGCTTTGAGTATTGGATTCAGTGCTGTTTATGTGATGAACTATGTCGGTGTGTATATTTGAGCAAACTGTGTTACATAGTTAATATACACAGAACGAATACTGTATCTGTAAGCATTCTTCTCCAAGGGAAACAACTCCTCGACATACACTTTACTAAAATGATTCCTCTTGTTTACTGTTTCTAATCTATGTCCTCCATATCCCGATCGGCTTATCGCGACCAATGAAGAAAATTTCAAAATCTGCAAAACACGTCAACCACTTTGGACTTTTACCTCATCGCAATCAATGTACATCTCATACCTACTATCCCTACTTAATGTCCTTCTCCTAGTCACTGCGCGAGCACAAGGCGATGAATACGCAAGCGATCCAAACATTTTCGAGTTAACGGCATCCAATTTTGATAAAGTTATCCATGGCTCAAACTATACCTCAATAGTTAAATTCTATGCACCTTGGTGTGGCTACTGCCAACAATTAAAACCAGTGTGGAAAAAATTGGGGAAGGCTGTGGGTAGGGATTCCAAGCTCAGTGTTAACGTAGCTGCCGTGAACTGTGATAAAGACTACAATAAACCACTTTGTGCCCAATATCAAATTAGTGGATTTCCAACTGTCATGGTATTTCGACCACCCAAATATGACAAGAATAAAGCTATGAGCGGTAAGAGACAGAGACATGCGAGTGAAGCATACAATGGACAACGGACTGTGAAAGCGATGCTGCAATTCTTGGGCTCTAGATTGAAGAATTATGTTAAGAAAGTGCACAATTTGGATAGTGACTTGATCAAATGGATTAATGAAGATTTGGAAAAAGCTAAGGTCTTGCTAATTACAAAGTCTAATCTGATTAGTCCGTTGTTGAAGTCATTGGCAATCGATTTTCTCACCAAAGTGGATTTTGCAATGTATGGGAAACACAACGATCAACCAAAAACCATTGAAATCGATGGTAAACTGGTAGAAATCCCCAAAACAGATTCATCAATGTTGCTCTACTTTGATAAAGAGAAAGGTGAATTTGTAATCTACGATGCAACGGAAAAGCTTGATGACAAAACTCAATTATCAAGATGGATCAGCACCGTTGCCCAGATTGACCCGATCGAGGGCCCATTATCCAAGCGCGGTAAAAAGTTGTTAAAATACAAAGGTAAAAAGAAGGTTGAACATGATGAGTTGTAAATAGTGTCAACGGGTATCTATTAAGCTTTACCTATGTTATCCATCATTTCTAATAATGAGTCTATATCATCATCCGCCTTCTTCTCCTCTTTCTCGGTTTCCTTTGGTTTGTCATCACTTTGTATCCAATTCACAACTTGATCGATATACAATTTCGAATTAGGTACGAAATGGCCACCAGGATGTTTCAACAAATCCGACTTCTCTTTGGTTATATTATACAATGACAAACTTCGATCCTCTGAAACAACCGTATCCAATTCGCCGTAGATGTGCAAATATCTCAACTTGTCCTGCGTAGGCTTATAATACGTGTCATACTTGTCGTTGCCTGACCTTTTGCTGGTGTCCAATTTAAACCCGGAGTACAAAATCACAAACTTCAATGGCGTAGTATCAAACAATTCGGCAAACTTTTCTGCCACAAGCCCAGCAAATGCAGCTCCTTGTGAGAATCCAATCAACCCAACAATAGGTAAGTTCGCTTCGTCATCTTCCTCTTTTCCAAGCTCTTCGCCTTCATCATCAGGAATAAGCTCCCCCACGTGGATATATCTCTTCAAGGCTCCAATCGATTTATCCATGTTTATCCCGTCATTGGTTTTGTCCAACTTGACCCACCATCCACGATATGTAACGTCATTTTGATCAGAAGAGCCAAATTTAGATAACGAGTCTGTCGTGGGCAAGTCACTAGGGGTCAAGACGTAGGGTGCATTCAAATATTGACATTTGTAGCCCAATTTCATTATTTTCTTGCGCAACGCTGAAGTCTTTGCATAAAATAACGACGCATTTTGAGTGTAGCCATGGAAGAATAGTATCTTGCCTTTGTATGCTTGCTGTTTGCTTGTAGTCATGACGGGGGAAAGGGTAGAGGCGATGCTTATCTTCGAAAGAAAAATTGTGGCTTCATGGAGTGAAAAATTCCGGATGCAAAAATCCTTCGCACGGATCCCGTACATACAGACATCATTGGTTACACGTCGAAATTATTAAGCGATTTACCTACTTAAAAACGCACTCCCTACATACCTCTTCTCATCAAGAAGTCTTTTCGGTTGCAGTTGAGC
>OGTC01000360.1_pt1 | contig 13125 bp, 8 predicted proteins | sample 1574531 | NCBI WGS metagenome assembly OGTC01 (sample SAMN03295859, study PRJEB24534) | human gut metagenome | isolation source: fecal sample 2 from infant 9 | host: Homo sapiens | place: USA: Pittsburgh, PA | collected 2014-07 | reverse complement strand
ATGAAGAATTGAGAGAGGAATTTCTTAATGAGTGGCCTCTAGATAAACTATTAACCATGTCCATTGATGATTATGTTATTGGAAAGGGGGCGCAAAATAACTCATTTTGTTATGCTCTTGAGACAGGAAAGTACCAATCATTATTTATGGGAATTGGTGGAGGAGGTTCTTCAAAATTTGGTATTTATTGGAATGAGGATACTAAAAGCTATAAGAACCAAGCAAATAAAATCATTTCAGAATCAGAACTAGAAGACCGATTTAACAAATTAAAATCGGATTTGTATGAGATCATCCAAGCTGGTAGAAAGTTAGATTTTAATAATCCTATCTTTGACATGAAAAAGTCAAAGAATGAATTTATTGGGCGTTCTGCAGTTGTCACGAAACTACTTTGTATCTATTCTGAAGGCTATCCTTTCTTAAGTGTAAATCTTAATAGTCAAAAGAAATTCTGGAACAAGCTACTTCCTCAAAAAAATCAAGGGGGCCCTTATCTTCAGAATCATGAGATTTGTCAACTCGTATTGCAAAAATATCCTGAGCTGGAACCATCATTGTTGGGAAGTATCTTATTTGAATATTCAACACAATTTTTAGACGAAAAAGAAAAGAAAGAAGAAAAAATGTCTCCAGAATATAATGTTTATCATCCATTCAATCAAACTCTACTACAATCCAAAAACCTCATTCTCCGTGGTGCACCAGGAACGGGAAAAACTTATCTTGCTAAAGAAATTGCCAAAAAATTAACAGGTGGTAACGAAGACCAAATCGGCTTTGTACAGTTTCATCCATCCTATGATTATACGGATTTTGTGGAGGGTTTAAGACCAGATTCGAATGAGGATGGAAGTATATTTTTTAAATTAAAAGAAGGTATTTTTAAGAAGTTTTGTCAGAAAGCAAAAGAAGCCCAATTGATTGGAGGACAAGATAATTTTGACCAAGCTTGGGATTCTTACTTAGAATATATAAATGTTACTGAAGAAAAAGAATATATAACAAAAACATCTTACTTATCTGTTAATAGTAGACAAAATTTGTCAGTAAATTATGATAGTGGTGTTCCAGGATGGTCAATACCTCGCAAATATGTTTACGAGTTGTATAAAGATAAAAATTATAATAAGCAAGAATACTACAAAAGTGGTGGAAGAACTGTCCTAGAAACATTGAGAAAGAGATTTGGTCTGAAAGACTACCTTTCTCCAACAGAGGTTGATACAGACAAAAAATTCGTCTTCATCATCGATGAAATCAACCGTGGTGAGATTTCTAAGATTTTTGGGGAACTCTTTTTCTCTATAGACCCTGGCTATCGTGGTGAAAAGGGAAGTGTATCTACCCAATATGCCAATCTACACGAAACTGATGAAAAGTTTTATATCCCAGAAAATGTTTATATCATCGGAACCATGAATGATATTGACCGCTCAGTGGACACCTTTGATTTTGCTATGCGCCGTCGTTTCCGTTTTGTTGAAATTACAGCTGAAAGTCAACTTGGGATGCTTGATGAGGTGCTTGGTAATGAAGCTCAAGAAGCTAAAATTCGTCTTAGAAACTTGAATGCTGAAATTGAAAAAGTTCAGGAATTAAACAGTCATTATCATATCGGTCCAAGTTATTTCCTTAAACTGGAAGAAGTAGACTTTGACTATGAGTTACTCTGGTCTGATTATCTGAAACCACTCTTGGAAGATTATTTACGAGGTTCTTACGAGGAAGTTGAAACTATAGCAAATTTGAAAAAGGCCTTTGACAAGACAAGCAATGAGCAAAAAAATCAGGTAGTTACTGACAACAATGAAGGCGATGGAAATGAAAATGCGGATCACTGATAATCAGCATAGGATTATTAAAGAAGACTTTGTTGCAGAATATCCCCAAATAAGCCAACTTCTCTTAGATAGAACATTAGGAAATCTTTCTCAAGAAGACAATATCTTTATTTTTCCAAATGACCTAGAATATTCTCCGGACTTGGATAAGGATCAAAAAATCTTAGAAACTGTCAATCAGGAAATAAAGACAGGAAATATCATTGGATTTCTTGGCTACGGTCAGGAGAGATTAACCATTTCTTCTCGCTTTTCAAACGAAAGTGATGACTATTTTTTGCATTATCTATTGCAAAAGGTTCTACATATCAATCTGACTAGTTTAGATGTTGCTTTGTCGCGTGAAGATAAGCTCTATCAACTTTTGATGTATCTATTTCCCAAGTATTTGCAAGCTACTCTCCGAAAAGGTCTCTATAAGGAATACCAGAGTTTTTCTCATAATGACAGTCATGTAAAGGGAGTGATTGATGTAGGAAATCATCTCAAGAAAAATCTTCCTTTCACGGGAAATATTGCCTACACAACGAGAGAGTTCACCTATGATAATCCTCTCATGCAACTGATCCGTCACACAATTGAATTCATGAAGAATCAGAAAAGTATAGGGAGAGGAGTTCTTGAAAATCTCTCAACTAGCCGTGAAAATGTGACAGAAATCGTGCGAGTAACGTCCTCTTATAAATTAGCTGATCGTGCTAAGATTATCAGATTAAATCAAACAAAACCTCTACGTCATGCCTACTTTCGAGAGTACAGAAAGTTGCAAGAGCTTTGCCTGATGATCCTAAATAGAGAAGAGCATGGTTTAGGATACCAAGAGCAAAAAATCCATGGTATTCTTTTTGATGTTGCCTGGCTTTGGGAAGAGTATGTTTATACCTTGTTGCCAAAAGATTTCATCCATCCACGAAATAAGGATAAGACAGACGGTATTTCAGTATTTTCTGACCGTGAACGAAAAGTATTTCCAGATTTTTATCATAAAGAGTTAAAAATCGTCTTAGATGCTAAATACAAAAAACTAGAATTGACTGAAAAGGGAATCAATCGTGAAGACTTGTTCCAGCTAATTTCTTATTCTTATATTTTAAAAGCTGAGCAGGCTGGGCTTGTTTTTCCGAGCAAGGAAAAGGTAGTTGTTAATGAGATAGGTAAGCTAGCAGGTTATGGAGCCTTGTTGAAGAAATGGTCTATCCAAGTTCCTGGACAAGCCGAAAGCTATCAAGATTTTGTAAGGAAGATGGAGTCCTTTGAAAAAGTCTTTATCGAAAATCTCAGCAGGGATTTAAAAGGTAAGACAAATTCAGGGTAAATGTCTAGTTATCTCCTTGATTGAAAACGAGAAACACGAACATTATTTATTTTCGAACACAATAATTGACAAAAAACGGACATTATTGTAAACTTGTTAGAGTAATTGTCTGGAAAAGACGAGGCTATTCCTAACTTTAGGAAAGTCTAAAGAAGAGAAATGAGAGATATATGTTAAACGAATTTCCAATCTTTGACTATGAAGATATTCAGCTAATCCCAAATAAGTGTGTCCTTCAAAGTCGAGCAGAAGCTGATACACATGCGACCTTGGGGAAACATACCTTTAAGTTGCCAGTTGTCCCTTCTAATATGCAGACGATTTTGGATGAAGATGTTGCTGAACAGCTTGCCAAGGGTGGCTATTTCTACATCATGCACCGTTTTGATGAAGAAGGACGCATTCCTTTTGTTAAACGCATGCATGAAAAAGGGTTGATTGCATCTATCTCTGTTGGTGTTAAAGATTACGAGTATGATTTTGTTAGTCAATTAAAGGCTGATGCTCCAGAGTACATCACGATTGACATCGCACATGGTCATGCAGACAGTGTGATTGCAATGATTCAGCACATCAAGAAAGAATTGCCAGATACCTTTGTCATCGCTGGTAACGTTGGAACTCCAGAGGCTGTTCGTGAACTTGAAAATGCTGGTGCGGATGCGACTAAGGTCGGAATCGGTCCAGGTAAAGTATGTATTACTAAGGTCAAAACTGGTTTTGGTACTGGTGGTTGGCAGTTAGCAGCTCTTCGCTGGTGTGCTAAAGCTGCGCGTAAACCGATTATTGCCGATGGTGGTATCCGTACACACGGAGATATTGCCAAGTCAATCCGCTTTGGTGCAAGTATGGTTATGATTGGTTCTTTATTTGCAGGCCATATCGAAAGCCCTGGTAAAACTGTCGAAGTCGATGGTAAACAATTTAAAGAATACTATGGTTCTGCTTCAGAATACCAAAAAGGTGCCTATAAGAATGTCGAAGGTAAGAAAATTCTTCTTCCTGCCAAAGGACACTTACAAGATACTCTAACTGAGATGGAACAAGATTTGCAAAGTTCGATTTCTTATGCTGGAGGTCGTAAGGTTGCTGATCTTCGTCACGTTGACTATGTCATTGTGAAGAACTCTATCTGGAATGGAGATGCTCACTAAAAATATGATTACTTATTTATGCCGCGAATTGGCGTGGCGTTTCTACAAGGTACCGTAAATACCTAACAATGAGTAAGTCGAAGAGAGATAAAAGAAGCAGTACTATTTGTTTCTATGTTTCCGAGGGACTTGCTTTGTGAGTCCCTTTTTATTTCGGAGGTTATTGTGAAATTACTAGAGGAACGTATTTTAAAAGATGGGAATATTCTAGGTGAGAATATTCTTAAGGTGGATTCTTTCTTAACTCACCAAGTTGATTATAAATTAATGCGCGAGATTGGTCGTACCTTTGCAGAACATTTTAAAAATGCTGGCATTACCAAAGTCGTAACCATTGAAGCATCTGGAATTGCTCCAGCTCTATATGTTGCAGAACAGTTAGATCTACCTATGATTTTTGCTAAAAAGGCAAAAAATATCACTATGAATGAAGGAATTTTGACTGCTGAAGTTTATTCTTTCACTAAACAAGTTACTAGTACCGTATCCATTGCAGGGAAGTTCTTATCTCCTCAAGATAAAGTATTAATTATTGATGATTTCTTGGCTAATGGTCAAGCAGCTAAAGGTTTGATTCAGATTATTGAACAGTCTGGTGCTACAGTTGAAGCTATCGGAATTGTGATTGAAAAATCCTTCCAAGATGGTCGTGATTTGCTAGAAAAATCAGGTCATCAAGTAGTATCACTCGCGCGATTAGAGCGTTTTGAAAATGGAAAAGTTATTTTTAAGGAGGCAGACATCTAATGAAACAACAGGAAAACCACTCACAGGCAGCCGTTCTTGGTTTGCAACACTTGCTAGCCATGTACTCAGGTTCAATCCTGGTACCAATCATGATTGCAAGTGCTTTAGGGTATTCAGCTCAACAGTTGACCTACCTTATTTCAACAGATATCTTTATGTGTGGGGTTGCAACTCTCTTACAATTGCAACTCAATAAACATTTTGGTGTTGGTTTACCTATTGTTCTTGGGGTAGCCTTCCAGTCTGTTGCTCCTCTTATCATGATCGGTCAGAGTCATGGTAGCGGTGCTATGTTCGGAGCTTTGATTGCTTCAGGGATTTATGTTATCCTGATTTCAGGTATCTTCTCTAAGGTTGCCAATCTTTTCCCTGCAATCGTAACTGGATCTGTCATTACGACGATTGGTTTGACATTGATTCCTGTTGCCATCGGAAATATGGGAAATAACGTTGAAAAACCAACTGGACAAAGTTTAGCTTTGGCCATGATTACAGTTCTCATTATTCTTTTGGTCAATATCTTTACCAAAGGATTTATCAAATCTATTTCAATTTTGATTGGTTTGATTGCAGGTACCATTATCGCTGCTACAATGGGCTTGGTTGATTTCTCACCAGTAGCAGAAGCTCCACTCGTTCATATCCCAACTCCATTTTACTTCGGTGCTCCGCAATTTGAGATTTCTTCTATTGTCATGATGTGTATTATCGCTACTGTATCTATGGTAGAATCAACTGGTGTTTATCTTGCCCTTTCTGATATTACTAAAGATCCAATCGATAGCACTCGTCTTCGCAATGGTTATCGTGCTGAAGGTCTCGCAGTTCTGCTTGGTGGACTTTTCAACACCTTCCCATATACAGGATTTTCACAAAACGTTGGTTTGGTGAAACTTTCAGGTATTCGTACTCGTTTGCCAATCTACTACGCAGCTGGTTTCCTTATCTTACTTGGTCTCTTGCCTAAGTTTGGTGCCTTGGCTCAGATTATTCCTAGCCCTGTTCTTGGTGGAGCTATGCTGGTCATGTTTGGTTTTGTATCTCTTCAAGGGATGCAAATCTTGGCGCGTGTAGACTTCGAACACAATGAACACAACTTCCTCATTGCAGCAGTTTCTATTTCTGCTGGGGTGGGATTGAACGGAAGCAATCTCTTCAATACTTTACCGACTGAATTACAAATGTTCTTTTCAAATGGTATTGTTATTGCAAGTACAGTAGCCATCGTCTTGAATGCTATTTTGAATCGTAAAAAATAAAAATAAATGAGAAGTGATAGAAATATCCTTCTCATTTTCTTTTTTAGAGCTTGAGTATTGTTTATAGAGCCCTTTTTATGGTAAAATGGTTCTATGAATGAAAGAATGAAAGAGCTCGTTGAACTGCTCAATCGCTATGCGACAGAGTATTATACAAGTGATAATCCATCTGTATCTGATAGTGAGTATGACCGTCTTTATCGTGAACTGGTAGAGTTAGAAAAAGCTCATCCTGACCAAGTCTTGCCAGAAAGTCCGACACATCGTGTTGGTGGAAAGATTCTTGATGGATTTGAGAAATACAGTCATCAGTATCCTCTTTATAGTTTGCAGGATGCTTTTTCACGTGAAGAACTCGACTCCTTTGATGTGCGTGTTCGTAAAGAATTGGATGATGTCACTTATATTTGTGAGTTGAAGATTGATGGTTTATCGATTTCCTTGACTTATGAGCAGGGAATTTTTGTTGCTGGAGCAACTCGAGGTGATGGCTCCATTGGTGAAAACATCACTGAAAATCTTAAACGAGTGAAAGACATTCCGTTATCATTATCTGAAAAAATAGATATAACAGTTCGTGGTGAATGTTATATGCCGAGAGCTTCTTTTGATCAGGTCAATCAATCTCGTCAAGAAAACGGGGAGCCAGAATTTGCCAATCCAAGAAATGCTGCTGCAGGAACCCTTCGTCAGTTAGATACAGCAGTAGTAGCCAAACGTAATCTTGCAACCTTCCTTTATCAGGAAGCTAGTCCTTCAACTCGGGATAGTCAAGAGAAGGTTTTGAAACATTTGGAACAATTAGGCTTTGTGGTTAATCAAAGACGTCTATTAGCTCATAGTATGGATGAGGTTTGGGCGTTTATTCAAGAAATTGGTCGAGAAAGAGATCAGTTGCCTTATGATATCGATGGAGTTGTGATTAAGGTCAATGATCTAGCTGGTCAGGAGCAACTAGGATTTACAGTCAAAGCACCTAAGTGGGCAGTCGCTTATAAATTCCCAGCAGAAGAAAAAGAAGCAAAACTGCTTTCTGTTGACTGGACAGTAGGACGAACTGGTGTCGTAACTCCGACTGCTAATCTTACTCCAGTGCAACTTGCAGGTACAACTGTAAGTCGTGCAACCCTTCATAATGTTGACTATATCGCTGAAAAGGATATCCGTAAGGATGACACAGTCATTGTCTATAAGGCAGGGGATATCATTCCAGCTGTTCTACGAGTAGTAGAATCCAAGCGAGTGTCAGAGGAAAGATTAGATATTCCAACAAACTGTCCAAGTTGTGACAGTAAGCTTTTGCATTTTGAAGATGAGGTTGCCCTTCGTTGTATCAATCCACGATGCCCTGCTCAAATCAAGGAAGGTTTGACGCATTTCGCATCGCGTGATGCTATGAATATTTCTGGCCTTGGTCCATCTATCGTTGAGAAACTATTTGCTGCCAATTTGGTTAAGGATGTTGCAGATATTTATCGTTTGACTGTGGAAGATTTGCTCTTGCTGGATGGCGTCAAGGAAAAATCTGCTCAAAAGCTCTACCAGGCTATTCAAGCATCCAAAGAAAATTCTGCTGAAAAACTCTTGTTTGGTTTGGGGATTCGTCATGTAGGAAGTAAGGTAAGTCAGTTGCTTTTACAAAACTTCCACTCAATCGAATCGCTAGCACAAGCCAATCCTGAAGAAATTGCAAGTATCGAAAGTTTGGGGAGTGTCATTGCTCAAAGCCTACAGACCTATTTTGCTACAGAGGGTTCTGAAATCCTTTTAAGGGAACTGAAAGAATCAGGTGTTAATCTAGACTACAAAGGACAGACAGTTGCAGCAAATGCATCCTTGTCTGGTCTAACTGTCGTATTGACAGGAAAGCTAGAGCGTCTTAATCGCTCAGAAGCTAAAAATAAATTAGAAAGTCTAGGAGCCAAGGTTACTGGTAGTGTGTCGAAAAAAACAGACCTTATTGTAGCAGGAGCAGATGCAGGAAGCAAGCTCCAAAAAGCACAAGAACTGGGAATAGAGATTCGTGATGAAGCTTGGCTTGAGAGTTTGTAAGCTATGAAAGAAGTAAAAAAACGCGCACGTCTCATTTATAATCCGACCTCAGGCCAGGAAATTATCAAGCAAAATATCGCAGAAGTTCTAGAAGTGTTAGAGAGCATAGGCTATGAAACCAGTGCTTTTCAGACCAAACCTGAACACTTATCAGCTCAGAAAGAAGCAGAAAGAGCTGCAAAAGCTGGCTTTGATTTGGTTTTGGTAGCTGGTGGCGATGGTACTATCAATGAAGTGGTTAATGGAATTGCACCTCTGGAACATCGTCCAAAGATAGCCATCATTCCTACTGGAACTACCAATGACTATGCAAGAGCATTGAAAATCCCTATGGGGGATACAGTTGCTGCAGCCAAGATCATTGCTAAAAATGAAACCAAGCAAATCGATATTGGTCGTGCCTTTGGTGATAAGTATTTCATCAATATTGCTGCGGCAGGAACTCTTACGGAGTTAACTTTTAGTGTTCCGAGTGAGCTAAAGACGCGTTTGGGTTACCTGGCCTACGTTGCTAAAGGCTTCGAGATGTTTCCAAAATCCAAAGCCCGTCCTGTTCGTATTTACCATGATTGGGGAATTTTTACAGGAGAAGTTTCTCTTGTCTTTGTTGCCTTGACCAATTCTATTGGTGGATTTGAGCAATTCGCACCTGATACCAAACTGGATGATGGCAATTTTACGCTTATTCTAGTAAAGACAGATAAAATCTTCGATATGTTGAGTCTGCTAGTTCAGGCCATGAACGGAGGCCAACACGTGTCAGATGTCAATGTTGAATATCTGAAAACTAGTAAACTCCGAATTGAAACTTTAGATCAGGAAGAGCCATTTATGCTCAATCTTGATGGAGAATACGGTGGCGACACACCAGTAGATTTGGAAGTGTGCCATAATCACATTGAATTTTTTGTGAATCGTGAGGCACTTAATCAATAAATTATTAGTCACATATAAAATCAAATTTATTTAGAAATTAGGGAGAACCATGTACAATTATCCTGTACTTATTCATTATCATCGTAAAGATGAAGCTTACGAGACTTGCAGTTTCAGCAAAAAACCTCTAGATTCAGTAGAGCTTATCAAAGAAGAAGAATATTTTGGAGCTAAATTTTCACTGACTCAATCGAGTGAAGTAGCCCTTGAGACCATGACTTTTACTGTTGAAAAAGATGGTGTCAGCAAAGAGTATCCTATTCGCTTCAATTACTATCCACTTTTGACAGAGGTTTGGATTTTGGATGGAGACGATACAGTTTATTATTCTGAAAATCCAGCTATTGCCAGTCCCCACTATAAAGACCAAAATCCTTTTGCTTTTGACAAGGCAATCAATAGTGCGAGTTTCGATCACCATTGGGGTTATCAAGGAGAGTTGGGATGTCAAGTTTCTGAAAATGAAACAAGTTTTAGCTTATGGGCACCAACAGCTACTTCTGTCCAAGTAGTAGTCTATGAATCAGCGAAGAATGACGCTCCTATCCTTAAAATCTTTGAAATGGAGCGAGGAAATAGTTATTCCTATAGCCACAAGTATAATACCATTGGTGTTTGGAGTTTAACAGTTCCAGAAAACCTAGCAGGTCGTGCCTACCATTATCAAATTGACTTTCCTCATCACCAGTCATTAACTCGTGATCCATATACAATAGCGACAAGTCCTGATGGAAAACGTTCAGCCATCGTTTCAAACCAAGATCGTCAAGTTGAAGGCTTTGAGGTCAAGCATGGTACAGAAGCAACTTGGCGTTTGGAAAATCCTTGCCAAGCAGTCATTTATGAAATGCACATCCGTGATCTGACTAAGTCTGAAACATCTGGTGTTGCACCAGAATTAAGAGGAACCTTCTTAGGTGCAGCGCAAACTGGAACAGTTAACCAATATGGTCAGTCGACTGCATTTGATTACATTAAAGAACTTGGTGTCAACTATGTTCAGCTGCAACCAATTGCTGACCGTCATAAAGAATACGACGCAGATGGAAATGTAACTTATAACTGGGGATATGATCCACAAAACTACAATGCTCCAGAAACTAGCATGTCTACAAATCCAAATGATCCAGGTCAAGCTATCCGTGATTTGAAAGCTATGGTCCAAGTTTATCACGATGCTGGTATCGGTGTTATTATGGATGTTGTTTACAATCACACTTTCTCAACGGTGGATGCGCCATTCCAAACAACAGTTCCCGATTATTATTATCGAATGAACCATGACGGAACCTACCAAAATGGAACAGGAGTCGGTAACGAAACTGCCAGTGAGCATGAAATGTTCCGTAAATATATGATTGATTCTCTTCTCTACTGGGTAAAAGAATTCAATATTGACGGTTTCCGCTTTGACTTGATGGGAATCCATGATGTCAAAACTATGCAGATGATTCGTTGGGCTATGGACGAAGTCGATCCTAAAATCATCCTTTATGGAGAAGGATGGGATATGGGAACTGGTCTTGCTCCTTATGATAAGGCTAAGAAAGATAATGCCTATCAATTGCCAAACATTGGATTCTTTAATGATAATCAACGTGATGCGGTTAAAGGTTGTGAAGTCTATGGTTCTATCAAATCTGGTTTTGTCAGTGGTGCAGGTACTGAGCCGATCGTCGCAAAGGCTATCCTTGGAAGCCGAGAACTGGGTTCTTACCTCAGCCCCAATCAGGTTCTTAACTATGTAGAAGCCCACGATAACTACAATTTGCATGATTTGCTTAAAACCCTTCATCCAACGGAGAGTGAAAAACGTATCATGAAGAAAGTAGAAACAGCGACAGCCATGAACCTTCTCATGCAAGGGATGGCCTTCATGGAGTTGGGGCAAGAGTTTGGCCGTACCAAGCTTGTAGCTACAGGAGAAAATGGCGAGTTGACTCACGCAGATCGTGAGAGAGCTATGAATAGTTACAATGCTCCTGATAGCGTCAACCAAGTCAACTGGGATTTGATCAATGAGCGTCAAGATAGTATCGAGTTTGTTCGTCAGATTATCCGACTTAAAACACAAAACAGTGCCTTTTCATACCCTACCTATGAAGAAGTCTACCGTCATGTCTTTGTACACACGGCCATTGAAAATAGTGGTTGGATTGTCTACGAGATTCATGGTGGCGAAGAGCACTTCTTGGTTGTATTCAATGCTAAAGGGGCTTCCTATTACTATGAAAATGCAGGAAACCTAGAAATGTTAGTAACTAATAGCCGTTCTAACCAAGAAAATGCCATTGACGATGTCAGTGTGGCAGTTTTGAATGTTTTATCGTAAGTCTTAGATTGAAGATTGACACAATGAAGTGTAGGGCAAAACTATTTTGCAGAGTCCAATAAATGAACAAAAGTATTTCAAAGACTCATTTCTACTAAAATGTGAGGTCGGGATTTTTTATCTCGGCCTATACTTCTGGAAAGTTTATCTTGGAGACGATAGAAAAAGCAGAAGTTTCATTACAAATTGAATTAAAATTATAAAAGTTCATTAGTTTTAGTGGGAGATACCTATGGATATCAATACAATTACGCTGGAAACATTTATCACATTAAATGAATCGGAGAAAGTTCAGTGTCTTAAAGACATTAAGCATAACTTCCAATTCGAGAAAGTAATAGAAATTATTTTAGAGCTTGGCTTAGAAAATTTAAGTGGACTAGTCCTTAGTGAACTAGCCAAAGTCTATAATAATTGGAGTCAATTCGAAGAAGCCAAAAGAGTTTTAGAGATGGTCTCTGAAGAAGATAGGGATGCTATTTGGTATTATCGAAATAGTTTTACCCATTGGCGTTTATCTAGTGATCCGAACAAGGACTTTGAAACTGAAGCTAATCAGGCTCTAGATTTATTAGAAAATGCTATCAAAAATGCTGATTCCTCAACAAATCCAGTCATTGAATGGTGTATTGAGTTGGTTAAAGTAGGTTCTCTAAAGGAAGTTTTTGAAGGCAAGCCAACAGAATATCCCCTGCTTCAGAAATACTATTTTGAAGATGTTAATGAAACTAATCAAGAAATGAAAACTGCACAGAATAAGAAATTATACAAGAATATTACGATAGAAGATGTTCAAAATGCAGAAGACTCTTGGGATATTATTGAACCAGTATACGAAACTGTTAACATCTATAACACCTATAAAGACTATCTCGATTCTGCGAAAATCTTTACTTTAGAACAAAGATACCTTCTGGCAATTATCTGGTATTTTATCGAAGTAAACAATGGAGGTCACTATCAATTTTTCGATAATTCGACAGGGATTGTCTGGAAAGATACTTTAAAGGGCTTCGAACTATTTGGAATGAAGGAGCATGCTGCTAATTTCAAAAATCTCCTTGCATACTTTGGCGGAACTATCTCCTTTGTTAGAGAAGAAAGATCGGAGCTGCTAGCACAGATGGAAGAAGAGTATGGCGATGATTTTTATGAGAAATTGGATGAAGCAGATAATTTTGTCTATGATTATGATGGAAATGAGAATGAGCTAAGTTTTATCAAAAAATATCCAGAGAAATTCATTTTTCATGGAAGTGCAGATAAATCGTAAAGAATAGTAAATAAAGAAAGAGCAGATTGGAAGGTCTGCTCTATTTTTTTAGGGGGAAATCCCTTGTTTCTGAATAGTTGCAACCTAAATTGAATGTTATAAACTCTATATTTACGGATTTTCAATATATTTTTCAAAAATATAAGGCTAAAAATTGCTTAAAACCGAATATTTTGTTACTATTATATAAAAATGTAAGAAAATGAAAAGAGG
>OGTC01000358.1_pt1 | contig 13279 bp, 7 predicted proteins | sample 1574531 | NCBI WGS metagenome assembly OGTC01 (sample SAMN03295859, study PRJEB24534) | human gut metagenome | isolation source: fecal sample 2 from infant 9 | host: Homo sapiens | place: USA: Pittsburgh, PA | collected 2014-07 | reverse complement strand
ACACACACACACACACACACACACACACACACACACACACACACACACACACACATCATATTTTACTTTAATTATCAGTTTTTTAATATTCATTTGGAGAGGGTTTTTCGTTTATAGACGGATCATGTTTGGATCCAAAGCATTGTTTTAACTCGCTTGTTTCATTTTTTTAATTCTTACTTTAATGTGTGTATGTGTGTGTTGAACTTTAATTTATACTTTATAGCTCACAAATGCAATTTCTATAGCCTTTTAATATAAATCATAATTTTACAAAACTTGTCTTTACTTTTACACTTGTTTTCAAATGGTTTTTCACCATGCTCCATCTACTACGTCGTTTTCCACTTTCTACAGCATTTACCACACATCGAAAACAAAACTCAATCTATATATTTAACCTAGCAATAACATACAATACAAAAAAAAAACAAAGATACATGCGTAAAGTACATCCCCTCAACGATAATTTCGACGATGATAAGATAACGAATCAAGTGAATTCCTTCTCCTTTCCTCTAGCTCATTTTCATTTTCATCTTCATGATCATCATCACCATCAATACCCAAAGAAAGTTCATCATCAGCAGTTCGATTATCATTACCAGCAGAAGTAGCAGCGGAAGTAGCAGTACCAGCAGCAGCAACAGCACCACGACCGCCACGATTAGCATTATTTCCATCTCGCGATCGCATCAGTGCCGGATCCCCATCAATACGAGAATCTAATCGATCAACCAACCGATAAACTTCCTCACCAGTATAAGTTTCAACCTCACCATTAGCTGTACGCATACTAAACAAGCCATTGGGATGTAAAGTCATTTCACGACGTCTCAATTCATTAAAATTCATTTGCCTTGTATCATCATTATTTGATCCTTCACGTGTTTGATCGTCTCCATTGAATCGATTTGGTACATTTCTCAATCCTGAAAATCCATTTCTAATATAATTCATGATTTCGGTATAGCCAGGTAAAAGCGATCTAGAGGAAGAGCGTTGCTGCTCATGATTGTCATTTCCATTTCCGTTTCCAACTTCATCGCCGTTGCCATCGCCATCGCCATCACTATCGCCATCAGCATCAGCGTCATTATGCGAACTTCTCCTTCTCATTCTTTCTCTTAAACTGGCGCCAAAATTACTTCTTGATCTTGTTGTTGATACATCGCCTTGTGATCCACTTCTTCTAATAGGTGTCATGGTCCCATCTAAACCAGGAGATGTATCTCGAAGCCGAGAAAATGGTTGTTCACCAACAGTACGACGCAATGTTTGAATATAGGAGGCAGGTTGTGGTTGTGAAGTCAACCTTGATCTCGCAAAGTATTCATGAGGCTCATCAGTGGCTTCATTTCTTCTCATAAAATCTCTCTCTAGTGAATCAATCATTTCCGGAATTACATCAATGGATGAGTTGCTCAAATCATCGGTAGCTGCATCGTTAGCTCCATCATTACGTCCACGACCAAGTCCGACTCCTCTTCTTCCGCGACCTACATCCGTGGTCTCTCGCATCAATGCTGGTCCCAACAACAGCGCTAACCGATTGGTAAAGTTTGTTTGCGTCACACTCTCTGCATCATCCCCAGTTGTATTCATATGATTACCAAGGTCAGGTACGGATTCATGAGGTATAGTATAAAAAGTATAATTCTGTCCATTGATTTGTTGATGTTGTGGTTGAGGTAGTCTTGCGCCTCGAAAAAGACCTGGGAAGGGACTGGCACCTGCACCTGCACCTACACCTGCACCTGCACCTGCACCTGCACGAACGCCTGCTTGTGGTGATGATCCACCATTCCCTTCTCCCCCGGCAGCCATTGGTTCAGCAACGGAATGCCTACACAATGGACATGTCGAATGCTGTTTCAACCATTCACTCAAACAATCTTGACCAAAAATGTGGTTGCATGGCATCTTTATCGGAGAATGGTCAAACGGTTCCTTGACATCAATTAAATAAACAGGTTGTGAGGAATCTTGAGCCGATTGGGATTGTGTTTGTGGCTGTGTTTGTGGTTGAGGTTGTGTGTGAGGTAAAGGTTGAGATTGTGCCCGTGTTCTTGTCGATGCTTGCGAAGATGACTGAATTCCATTTGTACCTAGTGGTGTATAATTTGAAGACGCTCCTGTTCCCACAGTGTTTCTTGCGGACGAGCTGTTCGATGCAATAGGCGTCACATAGTCATTGATTGAGCTAGATTCTGACAAATTTGGAGCTCGTCTTTCTCCATCCTCCATTGCCTCAGTATGTGATCGTGAAAATCTTCTCAATAGTCTTGATGTCTTGTCAACCAACCTTCTTCTCTTGCGCACCACATACCCCTCTTTGTCCTGCTCATTATTTCCCGCATCCTTCCCATCTGCTCCCTCTTCAACAACTGATGCGTGCTCCTCACCGGTTTCCCCCTCCTCTTCGTCATCAATATCATCTTCCTCTGCAATTAAATCATCAAATTCTTCAAAGCATATCGAACAAACTTTGGAATCATCTTCAGTGAAATGACGAGCTTTCACTTTTTCAAACAGTTCAAATTTACTCAACGTGATTCCTTTTGGTTGATTATGTAAACCATTCATGACCAAAGTGTATGCCATTTGCGTTGCAATTCTAATAAACTCTTGTATTGATCCAGGGTCACGATTGTTGGAATTATTGGGTAAGGAAAGTACAAGTGAACCAGATCGATTTGGATTCTCAGGACGGTTTTGGTCGGAGAATAAGTAGTTGACAGTGATTACAATTGCTCTATCGTTAGGGCCAGGAATAGGAAAATTGTTGTTGCGGCTGCTACTATCGGTGTCCCTGTTGTTGTTGCTGTTGTTGGAGCCCGACAAAGGGTCGCCTCCGTTTGGTTGAGATTCTGACGTGTCGTTATTTGTGTTTGTGGTAGTTTCGCTGTTTTCAATATTATTAACGTTGTTGCTGTTACTGTTGTTGCTTGTATCAATGTTTTCAGCAGCGGAGGTAGTTGTAGATTGGTTACCAGGAGGAGTCGTAGTAGATTGTACGTTTTGATTCTCTGATTGTGTTTGTTCTAAACTTGCCTCTGCATTCGACGGGGTTGTTTCCTCTGCTTGAATTCTGTTATGCTGAGAATCTCGATACAGAGAATCAGGGAAAAATTCAGCCATCCTTGATTCAAAGTCCAGTTCATCATCTCCGGATGGATTACTGAGTTCGTTTAGCCCTCTATTCGGCGGTTGTTCTCTGTTTTCAGCAGGCCTATCCCCACCTGCTCTATCTCCACCTCTATCTCTGTCACCACTATCCATCTTGTTCTGAGTGATATCGCCTGAGTAATAATCTTTTTTACCAAATAGCCCCTTGAATATTCTCTTTATACCTGTTGGTGGTGAATTTGATGCGTTGTTCTGGCCAATAGACTCGGTGGCAAATTCCAGTTGTGGTTTTGGTTGTTGTGGTTGCTGGAATAAATTTAATGATTTAGTAAATCGCTTAAAAAAGTTTGGCTGCAGCTCGCGTGACTTGGATTGGGAATGACTAGCAAAAGCGGACGATGACAGTGATTCCGATGGGTTATTTATGTTTGAATCAGATGTAGGTGATAATGATGTATTGTTGTATAAGTCAATTATCTCTGAACTAGTAGACATATAGACAAAGAAGTACTACTAAGAGAAGAGAATTGTGTATATCTATCACACAGCAATAAATATTTTGATTGTTTGATTAAAAATAATAATAATAGTAGTATTATTAGTATTATGTTGTCTTAGTAAGCTTATAGACACAAAATAAGGAGAGACAAATCAATGAACCCTATTTTATAATTCATAATTGAGTGGATGGATCTCTTAGAGCAGAACCATTTTTCAATACGCCTACTTAATGACTATGGTAATAACACTCAAACTAGACTGCTATCGATTATCCACACATGCTGATGTCTACTGAGTCGCACCCCATGTTTTGTCGGAGAGTGTCCTGAGAATTATGCACCCACATGTCTGTTTCTGGGTTTAGTTCCGAGGTCATTCTGTGGCCCACTTCGGAAGGACACAACATAAATAGTATAACTCGAACATAAAAAGCAATAGAAATAAATTCATCACCATTATTACCCTGTAATATCTATTAACTTCTACCACACTCCTTCAAACTCGTTATCTCTAATAATCATGGCAATTAACTTCCATCTTCTATTTAATGTGACAATCAACCAAATGGTACAAAACCCAATCACAGAGACTAAACCTCCAATCACAACTGCACTAATGCAAAGTCGTAGCATGCTGTACAATATATCAAACCCAGCAAATACAATAGATAGTAGGAGGATTCCATATTCAATGATTGTGTAGTATATCAAATCTTTATTACTCACTGTAATGTTTAAATGTTGTAAATCAGCAATAGAAGTTAAGTTGACCATGTCGAGAAAGTCATTCAATCCGTTGGTGAATGGAGGCTCAAATGAGTCTGGATCTATAACTAATAGTAGTGGTAATCGCTTGACAAAGTTTGCAACAAAGTCTTGCTTGATGTTTTCAAATATGAGAGGGAATAATTGTAACCAACTCACCATGATTTAATTCTTAAGTGTAGCTCTTGCGTGTAACTGCTGCTGTTGAAACTTAACTAGCTATCTTGTGGTTGTGAAAAGTAGCATGAGTATATTTCTTGCCTGTACAAGGGTGAGTTCCGGTGGTGGTGGCGGTAGTGGTGGAGGTGGTGGCAGTAGATGTGGTGTATTTTCATCACCTGCTTTAGTCACAATTGTTCCTCGTAATGTCGTACAAAATATTGTTGTGACATTAAAGATCTGACACTGTTTTTTTCTCTTTTTCCCTTGTGCTGATAAGCGCAAGAAAAAGTTAGATCCTAAAGTGAAGAAAGGGGGCAAGAGAGGGGAACAAAGAGAAAGACGTCATTTACAATTCATACAAAGAAAGCAAAAACGACAATCTTCACAATCCATGGTAGTACCATTAAATCAAGTTAGGATAAGGTGGTAGGAATGAAAGGCGTTGAATACTGGGAACATCGTGCTCAGGACCATGATGTATACCAAATGACCAAATCAGTGTTGAAACAAAGTCTATCCCTACCAAATTTACCAAATGACATTATACAAATCATCTTTTCGTATATAACGACACCGGACTTGAAAAACTTGTCCATATTGAACAAGCAATTTAGACAGCTCATGGTTCCGTTTTTGCTCTCACGAGTTACAACACAGTGGTATAAGTTACTTGATGAAGGTGAAGCAAAGTCTTCCTTTTTGAAGCAATACAAGTATATCATTCATCAACTACGAATTGCCGATGCTTTTCCATATGGTGAGTGGCAAGTTGACATTTTCCAAGATGCTTTGTATCAATTACCAAAGCTACAGCATTTACTCATCAACACCGTTAATTCATCTGGTTGGCTTCGATACCGATCAAATGACACAATCACTCAGTTGACATTGTACACTGATACTTCTATCAGAGATACTCAATCACGATTTGAGCATAACAGTAAAGGCATAGTAACGCCGAGTCCAAGTGTGCATTCAATCAAGATGTTCAATATTGAGCATTTGGGCAATTTCAAAATGATTCAAAAATTAAAACTTGAAGGTTACCACTTGTCTTGGGATCCGGATTCTATTGTGTTTCCTGTTTTGACATTAGAATCGTTGTCACTAGTTGATTGTCATTGGGATTACCCTTTTCAACTCAAAAATTTCAACTACAATAATACATTGACGCACTTGGGTCTTTATTTCAAAGGCGGATCCACTTTTTTGTACTCGGAACGATTTCGTGATTTTATTTTCAATATTGGCCAAGACAAAGGTCTTGAGAGTATTGCGTCGCTAGAGCTAATTCACAACGTAAGGACAGAATCTCAACATCAATGTGGACAATTGACAGTTGATGAATCTTTTTTGAAGCGAGTACTAAGTGGAAATGGCTTACCTGAGTTAAGGCTGTTGGTTCTTAAAGGATGGAGAGTTAATTGTATCTTTTATTGGCATCGATTGGTTGAAATTTTGCAAAGTAAACAAGACTTAAAAATGATCGAGTTTGATGTTGTTAGTAGTTTCGGATCAGGGATCAATACTGGAGTGGTCAAACAATGGTGTAAAGAAATGTGTCCTTGGATCAAAGTGAGACTAAGTCTTCGTGAGTTGGGAAAAGAGTAACGAGGTTTGATTTATAGTGGATAACGAGTAAATTATTTAGATATAGTATCGAATGTGTTGTGGAGAAGATGCCTCTGGGTGGCTTCAGAGGATATCGCACACAGAAAACTATCTTAGATAAGTCAAACCACCTGTTACCTGGATTTTGACACGAAATTTGTTAAAAAATCAACTTGGATTAGTGATATAAGAGTACACATAACTCTACGACTATTTGGAAGATTTGAACCAATCTTGGTTGAGGTTGGCTACTGATAGCTTGAGTTTTTGTTTTTTTGTGTGGAGTACCGTCCTCTTTGGTACTTTCTTCCACACTACTTGCAATTCGACTTTTTTCAAAAAACTTGTGATTGCCACTCTCCTTGATAGCTTTGTTCCTTTCGGTTTTCTTACCTGTAGAAATCTTCTTCTTGGTGTCATTGTGAGCCCTTTTTTCTTGTGCCAACTCTGACCCAAGTTTTTTCAGAGAGCCTTTTAAAATAAACAATTAAATCGTCTTTAGTATTTTCCAACACCTTATTCCTCTCAGGAGTGCTGAGACCGTCAGAACGCCTCACTTTGAATCGGGCTCGTCGGAGGTGTTATATGAATACTAAAAAGCTCCTGTAAGTCAGCACACTTCTTAACCAAACTACTATTGATGAACTCCATCAAGGTCGAATGGAAATACCCCTGCCACTTCCCACGCTTTCTCGCTATGGTCCCGAGAAAATGCTCCCTCATGTACTCTTTCGTAGGCTTCAATAAAATGTGGTTTGTCAATGGCCCGTGAATCAAAGACTTTGCATAACTCAGCCATTGCTGTGAATAGCTGCTTTCCAAAGTATAGAAGATAACGAGATCCAAAGGCTGTAATATATGTGCCGAGAAATACACCACATGAACTTTATTAGCAAAGAAAAGTAATTGGAACTTCTCAAAACAATGAGTAGCGCGTTCATCGCAGATAATCAATCTCCATTCTTTAGGGTCTCGAGGAACTGTTCTTGAACCAATCCACACCAAGCTCATTGTCTTTGCAGCCATTCTCAGAGGCAGCAAAAAGCCAGTCTGGAATGTGATCAAGTCTAAACCATTCTGTACGTAAAGCTTTCCCTTTGAAAATGGCCGCAGGGGGTAAGCACTTACCAATGCCCGGTATACACTCAATAATTGTTACATTCTGACGGTTACCATTACATGTTTGTTATGCACACCTATTAGTATTGAGTGTAGCATATCTTGAATTATCTATAAGACCGATTTGGAAACCCGTTTCGTCAAAATTATAGGTGTTTCCTTTCTTGATATTTAGGGTCCGCATAGCGAGATCTAACCTGTCAAAATACTTCTTTATATTCCGCGAATCAGATAAGTTGAAGCGGGTTCTGGGTAAGCTTGACCCTGGCTGATTCGTGATCTTTGGTGTCTCTGTAAAAATTTTGACACGTAATTCTTTCCAAGGGGATTAATGTCACCTTTTTCATCCAAAATTGCTTCGACGATAGCTCTGATTTGAGAATGCGAAGGGGGATATCCGTTACTGTCATGAAAGATTATTCATCCTATCACAACCAGCTCTTCTGATTTGGTTAAAAGCCCAATGTTTTCATGTGCTATTGTCCTTGAAAATGCACCATGCCTTCTCGTGGACGAAGTTGATTCACAGACGTTCCACTAACTAGCTGCAACGTTGTGATGCAAATGCTTGTCATCTTGTGAATTTTTTAAAACACGAGCAAGCCTGTAATTGAGGAAATGGTCTTCCTCTCCCATTTTGAAAAATTGTGTAGATTTGAAATAGGAAAAGGGGTGGATATTTTGGTGAAAAAAAACGCATCCAAAAAAATAAAAATCCAGGTAACATGTGGTTTGACATCTTCCCCTAGGAGAACAATGCTTTGGCTAGTTCTACTATACATGATCCCCATTTGTCTTGCCAATACCGAAACCCACCTACTCGAAATACCTCAATACTATGACATACCACCACACCCTGAACCCATACACGTAATTGATCGATTACAGCGCAATTGGCATCGTATAAACTCAAGTCTATCTGTACTACTTGACTACCCAATTGCATCAATTAGTGATGAGCTATTAACCAGTAAGACTCACTCAAACGTGGTGACATTACCATATGATAGTATTGCACGACCACAAAGGACAATTTTGGTACGATTGAACAACTATAATGACACACTATTGCAGAATAAAGATTTACTAAACATCAAACTATGTTGGCCAGCTACACTGCCTTTTGATTTCAAGCTTTCGCATGAGTATATCAAGACAAAAGAGATAATCGATGATGCAAACGCTTTAAATAAGAACCACTTTGATTTATACCTTCGGATTGACTATCAATTCTTTGGAGTAACCTATAATGAAGCAAAATTTTTACGCCATAACGATGAGGTCAAATTCCAATTGTTTGTTAGCAAACTCCCGTTCAAGATGATTCCTATACCATTGGAACTATACGACTTTGTGATTTACTTGGTTGATTTGCTCATTTTGGTCATTACTCAAATAAAGTTTCTTGCTTGGTTGTTGATTAGAGTGGAGACCAAACCATGATAGAGTGAAGAGTGTCCCTAGCCGTTTATAAACGGGACGATTGTAATGCTTCTAAAGGATTGAGGATTGCTATTACTCATTGAGTTGAAGTACATACTCGAAGTTAATGCATGCATAAAACAAAGCAGCAACAAGCAAGCAAACTAGCAGCAAGTCAGATGTGAAATGTAAATGTTTGTTGAATCAAGTACTGAAAATTGACTTTGAAAGGGATACGACAGCAAGTCTAGCTCAAATGGTAAAGATTTTGGAAGGTCAAAATTGCGCAGTAAAAATAAGCCGATTTTTGTTCGACGGCGTACCTCCGTGTTCCTTCTTACGTTCATCCATATCACTACTGGATAGCAAAGGTTTCTTTTTCAAAATATAAATCTGAGCTTATTCAATGATTCTCGCATCTAAACCACCTATCTAAAGCCACTAAATCCTCTGTTATCATTAACATATTGTTATTGTCTCTCCATGACTTTAGTTTTAATGAATTGGACACTGGGGAATACCAGAAAGGAGATATCGGCTTCAAGATTCAAGGTAGGGATCACTATCTACGCTCGTGAATTCCGAATAAAACTGGTCGGATTTGTGAAGCTGGCATTGCCCCTGATATCAGAAACTTGAGTCACAGTATCCTCTTTTAGCTCCCACATTTCGTGCTTCAATCGTATTGTTATCATCGACTGTGTATCTAACGTTCCGATGGAACATATTCGTGCTAATCAGAGAAACATGGATATTGCATACAGCACGAGGTTGATAAAGGTTCCTTATGACCAAATGGTCATTCATCGGTTCAAATCACAGACATCTTCAAAAAATGAAAGTTCGTATTTTAAATCCAAAGTACTGAGCCGTCTATTGCCGCATTATCACAACTAATGATTATTTTACTTTCTCGAGGCAAAATCGTGCTGCATAAAATAAGATTTCGGCTTTGTTTCTCTTGAGGTACAACCGGATTTAGGTGGGTGAGATGCAGCTACGTTTGATAAGACCGGAATTATCCACCAATAGAATCATTAGATAACCAAATTTTATCCGCAAGCCAATCATGTATTTACCCTTTTGTGTTAAGGAGATTACTGCAGTCCAAATAAAGTATTAAAGCCGGTGCGGCTCTCAGAGTGTTTTGTGTAACAGAAACGATCTACTTGTGTATTATTTTGATGCACAGAAAGTGCCTGAACCTTCTAGCGTCAATGTATGGTGCGTGAAGACGAATGACGCAAGCATAGCTAAAGCTCGGTTGTGATAATTCGTATCTGTTGAAGCTGGCTCATTGCGGATCAATTACAGCAAATGCCAATGATGTCATAAAAAATATTTGTAAATCTCGATTATCTTCCGCATCCGGGGTTTGTATACGATTGACACTCAAGAACTTGGAAGAAACTGCAACTTATGCGTATGTGGAGACCCACATTGACAAGGGGCTTTATTGAGTGTGTTAGGGGCGCAGATTTGATGAAGTAACAGCGATCCATCTTGACTTAAAGAAAGAATCGGTCATTTTAAGGCTTTCTTGGTTGAAGCATGTATGGTATAAAAGCGGAGGCTGTGGTAAAGCTTACTGATAAGTATATGGGTTTATGAGACTCGTGGTATCATGCTTTTGAGGTAGAATTTTGCACAAATGCTTATGTAAACTATCGGAGATAACAATTGAGAGTGCATGACTTGCAATGAAATTTTTGAATGAAGCATTGCCGTAATCCCAGTCGAATAATTCATTCATACTCAAGTAGTCAATAGTCGACAACAAGACCAATAGTCAGTTTGAGTACAATCTAAGCTATTTAGTTCAAGTACGAAATCTGAAAGAAACATTAGCGGCTATATTTTTTTCTTGTCCTTGATTAACTTATTTGGTTTTGTGATTCCTATAGAAATGAATAAAGTGGAGGATCGAATTAATCAAATACGAAATTCAAAATAGATCATTCGTTTTGGTTCTCACTTTTAAAATATTACGTCAAGCAAGGTACTCAAGGAGTGAACTACAGCCACCATGGACTATTAGAGACAAATCGGTTACACAAACCACTTTGATTTGCGATTTGCAACACACAACGTGGGGCTCGTTGGTAACGAGAAATATCTGGGGTTTAGCATACGCCTTTTTATGGAAAAGTTCGTAAATTGATACTAACATCAACGAAGCCTCCAGAGCCCTATTGTTCTCAACAATGCCTCAAATAATGCCTAAGCTATTGCTCACTGATTTCCAAACAATACAGAAACCATTTTAAACGACTCGGTGATTTTGTACTACATTCGGTGCAGCATCAAGGAACAATAATGAGAGTCAAGTCGGCCTTAATTAAGGGGGGACATATTGAAATGAAATTGCAAATCGAGTGAAAGTTCGTATTTTGTTATTGATGCCTTAACATTTACCAACAATATATAAAGGGTTGCAATTTTCCCCTTCTGTCGGAACTATGAATCCATCATCATCAAATTAACACCCCAACTGTTATATATACAACATGAGAGTCCTTAATAATATGTGCTTTGCTGCTATATTGATTTTGTGGTTGCCATTGGTCTCATCAAAGACCAAAAATGTTTCTCCAACCAGTTTCAAAGTCAACTTCAACGTTAGAAGGGGTTCTGCTAGGGATCTTTTATCCCCAAGTGAAGATTCGAAACCTAAATTTGTCAAACGTGATAATGATGGGTCTTCAGAGATGGAATTAGTTAACGAGAAAACTTTTTACCTTGCTAATTTGTACATTGGATCAAATGAAGACAAGAACCAAGTACTTGTTGATACTGGAAGCTCAGATCTCTGGGTCATGTCTCATGACCTTGAGTGTTACGGGTATGGTTACCGCAAAAAGAAACGGGATGCTAAAAATGTGGTAAGCTTTGGTAATGGACCCAAATTTATCGAAGAGAATGAAGTCAACGATAGACCAACAAAGTCGAGAAACACCAACAAAGTTCCCGTGAACAAAGCAGAAGGGAGTGCATACAACAGCTTTACGTACCTCACTGATAGCCCGGAGGCTAGTGAAGATCCAGAGCCTTCGTATGACACATACAGCTACTACAGTTATGAATCCTACTACGGAGGATCAAACACGTGCACATCATATGGTACATTCAATACCGAGAATTCCGATTCATTTGTCCAAAATGACACTGATCCGTTTATGATTAGTTATGCTGATAATTCTTTTGCAATTGGAATCTGGGGTCACGATACTGTTAGAATTGGTGATTTGTTAGTTGAAGATTTGAGTTTTGCTGTTGCTAATGAGTCATCTAGTGACATTGGTGTCTTGGGTATCGGGTTGCCAGGATTGGAAGTAACAAATGACGCGAGTGGCTACACGTATGAGAATTTACCTTTGAGGATGAAGTCCGATGGTGTTATCAACAAAGCATTGTACTCGTTGTATTTGGATAAAGCTGATGCCGAAGCGGGCTCCATATTGTTTGGTGCTGTTGATCATGCCAAGTACATTGGAACTTTAGAAACATTGAAGTTGAGAAACACATATGAAGAGTACGACTACCCAGTCAAATTTGACGTTCCGGTTGACAAGATTGCCGTCAACAAGGACGGAAAGACGTCCACTGTTTTGTCATCTACTGACGGAGCTGTGTTGGACTCAGGATCAACCTTGTCTTATTTACGTTCTGACCAAATTGAAGGGATTGCTGACGCTCTTGATGGTGTTTACTCCTACATTGCTGACGCTTACGTTATTGACTGTGATTATCAAAATGATACTACATCGACTTTGCAAATTAGTTTTGGCAAGAAAATCATAAATGTTCCTTTGTCAGACTTGGTTCTCGAGTCCACTTACGGCACAACTTGCTATTTGGGACTTTTTGAACAATCATCTAACTCCTCATACATCTTATTTGGTGACAATGTGTTGAGAAATGCTTATGTTGTGTACGACTTGGAAGACAATGAGGTTCATATTGGTCAAGCTTACTATACTGATGATGAAGATATCGAAATTGTTGAGAATACTGTTCCAACTGGTGGAGGACAAGATAGTACTTCTACCAAACCACAATCGTCAAGTGAAACCGATTCTTCAAGAGGAAGTAGCAATGGATCCGGATCGCAATCATCTTCATCAGCTGCTTCTTCCTCCACTGATTCGGGTGGAAAGACAAATGCTGCTTTGCCCGTGTATTCAGTTTCATTAAATCACTTTTTCGGAGTGGTTTTAGCTTCCATTGTGTCAATTATTTAAATTTTGTTATTTATGTTTTAGTTTATTTGAATGAAGTGATTTGTTATTAGAAACTCTGTACCTTGTATATCTGTAGAAACTAGATTTGTGTGGCAATACTATTGTTTTAGCAGAGTACGCAACTGGTTTAGAGAATTAACAACTTCTCGAACGGATTTAAGCGTATATTAGAGATTTGAGTTGCAAATTCATGCATTGCCGTAATAGTTAGCGAAGGATTGTTTTGGTGCATCTCAATATCAAAGTGCGTTGTGAGTGAGGCAATGTTCCGAATTAAACGAATCGTATATTGAACTGAACTGTTTATAATCCAACGAGCTAGAAAAGGAA
>OGTC01000356.1_pt1 | contig 13423 bp, 8 predicted proteins | sample 1574531 | NCBI WGS metagenome assembly OGTC01 (sample SAMN03295859, study PRJEB24534) | human gut metagenome | isolation source: fecal sample 2 from infant 9 | host: Homo sapiens | place: USA: Pittsburgh, PA | collected 2014-07 | reverse complement strand
AGTGACCAATAGCTTTTAACTTACCATTTTTTCTTAACTTACTCTGAACCTGTCCTGAACCTGACTCTGTCTCATAAATTCTACTTTTCGAGGCGATATAAAAGGTAGCGCAGTTTTGATAGATCTAACTTGTCAGTCATTTCCCCCCACGTCTGATGAACTTACCCTCTGTCAAAACGTCGTTCGTTGAAGCAACAAATCAATTGAACAATCCACCGTGTCGCATATTTTTCAAAAATGAGTTGGAACAACCATCAGGTAGTTTCAAGCTACGGGGTATCGGAAACCTAGTGGCAACAAGAATTCAAGAGGCTGAAGAACTCGGCAAAAATAAAATTATTGTATTTTCGTCATCAGGTGGCAATGCAGGGTTGGCAGCTGCGTATGCAGCAAAATATTATAAAGTAGAATGCACAGTAGTGCTTCCCGAAGTCACAAAACCTGAAGTTGTTGACAAGTTGAAAGGTTTGGGGGCTAATGCTATTCTTCACGGTGCTCATTGGGGAGAAGCCGACACGTACTTGCGAGAAGTTGTCATTAAAAGAATCAAAGACGATGAATATGCGGTATATTGTCATCCTTTCGATGATCCAGTGGTTTGGAAGGGCCACGCGCAAATTGTGAACGAAATTTTAGAGGAACAACAATTACCCAATTTCGATAAAGTAAAAGGCATAGTGTGTTCAGTTGGTGGTGGTGGTCTTTATAACGGAATTGTCGAAGGCGCTAGATCATACGGGATCCCAGTACTAGCAATGGAAACAGCACAAGCACCAACGTTTCATGAGACGGTTGAAGCCGACAAAATAACTCATTTGAAAACAGTAAAGACAATCGCTTCCTCATTGGGTTCACCATACCTTTCGGCAAAGTCATTTGAAAACTACAAATCACACCCAACACATCTTGGACTTATTGATGATTTGGATGCGGTGCAAGGATCGATTGATCTTTTCGAAAAGTTCAATTACTTGGTAGAGCCTGCGTGTGGTGCCAGTGTGGCCACCGTTTTTAAAAAGCAAGCTTTGTTACAGAAATTTGGTGACTTGAAACCGGATGATATTATTATCATCGTCGTTTGTGGTGGAGCAGGAGTAAATGAAAAGATCATTGAGCGGTACAGAAAATTGGTTTCTACTGGAGGAGAACCTTGATTACGATATAGATTATACGTAGACCATATATGTATGTATGCTTTTTAAAACTCGAAATGGAAAGCTGTCACTAATCTACACTAACACAATCTATGCTACTTTATAAGCGTACAATTTTATACACATAACTTAGAAACTATAAACCTGGTTCCATTTATGGGTTTTGGTCAACAAAGTCAACACCCTTCTTGATGTTCTTGATCAAAGTTTCTTTAGCGGTCTTGACCAAGTCCTCTTCATAGTCAGAAATGTTACCCAAACCGTGGACTTGTTTAACACCTTCAACACCCAAAGTAACCTTTGATGAGAAGAAATCGACACCTTCATCCTTAAACAATGGTGAATCAACAAAAGTACATTCAATGACATCCTTTTCTCCGTCCAAACCGTTCAAGATCGAACCAGCAAATCTAGCACCAGCCTGAGCCATGGACAAAGTAGCTGAACCAGCACCATCCTTAGCCTTGACAACTTCATCACCACCAAATTGAATTCTATGGACCAAAGCATCTCTGGTGTCAGCTGGCAAGTCCTTGTGAGTAGTTTGTGACAACAATGGGACAATGGTAACACCAGAGTGACCACCAACAACTGGAACGTGTTCATTAACCGGGTTTGTTCCGGCGATTTCGGAAACAAATCTAGCAGCTCTCAAGATATCCAAGGTGGTGACACCAAACAATTTCTTTGGGTTGTAGACTCCCTTCTTTTTGAAAACTTCAGCAACAATTGGAACAGTTGAGTTGACTGGGTTGGAAATGATGGCCAATGCAGCATTTGGAGCGTGTTCAGCGGCAGCTTTGGCCAAGTCTCTAACAATTGAGGCATTGGTGTTAAATAAATCGTCTCTGGTCATACCTGGTTTTCTTGGAACACCAGCTGGGATAACAATGACATCAGCACCAGTCAAAGCTTCCTTGATTTGATCTGGGTTGTAACCTTTGACAGTAGAGTTGGTAGGAACGTGAGATACATCAGCAGCAACACCTGGAGCACCTTTGATATCATACAATGCCAAGTCAGTAACTTTGTGGTTTAATTTCAACAATAATGACAATGGTTGACCAATACCACCCCCAGCACCTAAAACGGCAACCTTGTAGGCATTGGAAGCAGATGATGAGAAGGATCTAGTAGCAGCTTTTGAAAACATAATTGATTTGAGTGTGAATATATTGTAAATCGATAGCTCAATTGGTTAAAAGAGGAAAAAGAAGAGCGTTTATATAAATGGAATTAGATTTGCAATTGGAAAATTTTGTTCACTGAGAAGTTGTATTGCGTTGTGGATGTGATAATTTTTCTCCAGATTTAATTTGTCATGGGTTTCGGTTTTTGTGTTCAACTTCTTACCCAACTGACCAATAAGAGTTGAAGAATGAACAACGGTGTATATTGCTTATTTATAAAAGTCCTCACCCAGAGAACTTAGTTGAAAGCCCAATGATCATTAAATGCAGTAAGTTTGATAGTCATCCGAAGGTTCCTGGCAACTGTTTTCTTGTTCACCGGTTGTGATAATCATTTGGATACCCGTGTGTTACTACACGTGACTTTTTTTATAACCGAACGCTTGAGTGATAAATCCTATCCTTTTAGCCGGTTTGTATCCAAAAGGCGAATCACAATATTATTTTTATATTTTTCAAATGTCGTTTAATAGTGTCGCGAATAAATATCTCAAGACAATATTAGGAGGATGTCCATAATATTTACTGTGAAAGGACTCCTCGGCTTTACGAGTATAATTTGGAGTACAAGTTCGGTGCTTTGAGCAGCTGACGCTCGTCACGATCGACGCTAATGTCAATTGTAAGCGGTACCTCAGTCGGCTGCATGTTCGTAAATGTAGTGAACACTCTTGTACCACGCCATTCACCATCAGTACACGCGGGGAGATCTCCATTAGAAACTGCTTTTTTGATGAATCTTTCACTAATGCGTAGCAGCTCGTCTCATCCGCTCTTCTTTGTCCACCAAAACTTTGTTCACTAGAGTTTCGATTTCAATTTGCAACTACAGAAGAAAAAAAATAAATTATAAACAAAGGATTTAGGTAAAGCCATTGCTCCATCAACATCACAGTTTTTACAGCCATGGGGGAAAGCACGCTTGCTGAATCATACTCCATGGATATACCCCATGTTGCTGCGGTTGAACTACCGTTAAACATCAAGAACAAAGCCAAGGTGATTAATGCACTTGGAGGCCGGGACAAGATATCGGATGCTATTAAAAACTCCGATGTGCCACTTGAACTTCGTTTTAGGAAGGACCCATTCCACCATCCAGTTCAAGCTACTACATCTACGAATGAACGTGTTTTGATCAAAGTATCGATACCAAAGAAAGTGGCGAAACAGAATCAAGGAGCACTGGTTCGTGAATTGATTCAAATGAGCAATGATGATAAATCAGCACCAAAGATACAACCAATTGCTATCATTGATAAAACATTCAGATTTAGGGCAATGAGTGATTTTCAGGTAATTACTAAAAACAACCTTGATGTGCAAGATATTACAAAAAATGTACTCAATGCAACAAACTACGAATCACTAAAGCAATATGTCGAAAACCATAACAATTTTCATGGATACATGGATATGAATAATGAGTATTTTGAAAACAAGGATCATCATTTACCACCTCCGCCGGTCTTTTCACCAATCAAGTACCCCTATGATTATCGTTATCAGAAAAATCCCATTACGTCGGCTGTTAAGGATGAGAAAAGCGGAGAGATGAAAATAATTTCCAAAAAGACTCCATTCAAACTACATACTATTCTTATCGATATCTCAACCGATCCGCCAACTCAACCCCCGCCAAAACTAACGGCAAATCTAAACAAATTACTTGATCAAAAACTTTCAGTCAATAGCCCAGAATATTTGCTTGTCAAATGCATTGAATGGTGTAAGGAAATGTTCACCATCAAACCCATATGGATTAGGCGTCAATTGTATGACATTATTCCTGACGAGCTTAATAAAAGTTTAAAATTTGCTTTGCCATACGTTTCGTACATATATAAATCGGGTCCTTGGCGATTTTGCAATATCAAAATTGGAGTTGATCCACGTACAGACCCGAGTTTCTGGAGATATCAAAATGAGTATTTCCGAGTTCTCGGGGTCCGTAACTCTTCACAAGATTCATCAAAGAAAGTTGTACCAAAGACATTGGAACATGCTCCGTTTCCTATAGAAATATCACAAAACTTGTTGTTTGACGGTGTCAATTTACCATCGGCAGTGACGTACCAAATTGGTGATATCTTGGATTTGGACATCACTTCGATAATTGAAAATCATCTGAAGAGCATGGGCAAAGATTTTGTACGAGACAGTTTAGATACACTGGATGGTTGGATTAATAAAACGACAATGAACTTGATTAGACGCATAATGAGGTATAAGTTGCAACAATTGGTGAAGGAGGAGCCAATCGATCAAAGTAAGATTTACAAAATGTCAAACGCTGATTTCGCAAGAGAAGAGACATGTGTCGAGGATATAAAAGACGATGAGGAGGACACAAAGATGGGTATATATGATTTTGACGATGGCGATGAACAAGAAGAGGTAGTAGAAGAGTTGAGAGGAGAAGAGGAGGTGGTGGAGGAGGAGAATCAAAAAGAAACAGATATTTTACCAAAGAGCGTGGATCAAAGCGAACAAGGCAACACAGCAGAAACTGATCCAAATGAAGATCCCGATGCTATGGACATTGATGTTGCTGTTGATATTGACGACATTTTTACTCGTGTACGTAACATGAATCCAGAAACAGCTGAATCATTGCGTCATTTAGTTGGTTTTATACGACAGGACGATTTAAATAATGAATAGTTGTGTGTAGTTGCCGATATATGATTGTTACATGCCAACTCAATAGCTCAATCCAGTCAACACCAGAAAAGAACAACGCAAAAAAAAAAAAATTAAATAGCGAAGGGGAAAACCAAAAACCAAACAACACGTTGACCACAGTCAAATTTATCAAATCAATACAGAAATGACTAAAGCAACAGAGACAGGCCTTACGCTATTCTTTTTATCTGCAATTTATTTTGCTTTATACACAGGTGTCATTCCTTCACCTGTCAAATTCCACGATGAAATATTGCCATTCTTACCATGGTGGGGACTAGTTACATTTGGTGCTTATGCCTTAGCGACATTAGGTTGGGGAATTGTCACGTTCAAAGATAAGAAGGATAAATACGAGGAGTTGAAATTACAAATTGAAGAAGCTAAAGCTTTTTACAAATCAAAAGGAATTGATATTGATTGAGGAGGAGGATCAATGAGAAACCACAGACGAATCGGATCAGTTACTACTGGAGAAGACTAGCCCTACGTATCAAAAATGTGTCTAAGTTACCTTCTAGCTTTATACAACACTAGTTGAAAAATAAATAGATCATTTGCAAAATTATTGTGCATGTTGCAAATGCTTTTGATGAGTATTGCTTTGTAGTGACGATTCCTGTCTATGTTCGTCATTGGCACCGCTTTGTTCTTTATGGTGTGATACATCAGCAACGTCCCCCCTGGAATGTTTTTCCATCTCTGCCATTCTTTGTTTACGTCTTGCTTTGATTTTCTTTTCCACTTCGGTAAACACTCGAATTGTCACTGGAACATCTCCCCAAGTTTCATCCTGAACAGTACCTTCAACTCTTTCAGGAGTTAATTCAGAATCGGGCAAATCGGCCAAACTTGGAGGATAATTTTCCCTCTTCAATGCCTTTAAAGGTGGATTGAAATTCTCAGGCCATCTTCCACCATTAGCTACTAACTTCTTTGCCGCCATTTCGCGTTTCTCATTCCAGTCTTTTAAATCTTCTTGAAACAATTCCCAAACACAATTGATGCATCCACTCATACAACAATTATCTGGCTCAGGTGGACGTGAAGGCACCGTTATTCCTGCAATCACTTTTGGTTCACCACGTTCAATTCTACTTGATGCTTGGCGATCTTCACCTTTGATCCTACCGCCAAAAACCTTGGCTATACGTTCCTCGGGACTAATATTTGGATCAAGCGAATAATTACCTTCGAATCGAACTTTTGTGTGCTTTTTCAATTCCTTGAGTTCACTATCTTTCATCAACAGCGCCTCGATGGGATGTCGTGGATGTGAGGGGGTACGTAACACCAAATCGTAAAATGAATATTTTTTAGTCTCTTCTTTTGAAATTTCTCGAATTGGGGTAGGTCTTCGTCTCGTTGCCGTGGCTAAATGACGAGCACATTGTATTGTATTTGGACGAGGTAGGTGCATCATTGTTGAAGCATGTGAAAGTGGTCGATGCAGCAGCTTGAGTCGATGATCGTTTAATGTGATATATCAGTTAGATGTTTTCTACTGAAGAATCTTTTTCTTTTCTTTTTTTTCTTTGTTTGCTTCTAGATCCCCAAACCATGACATAATTGATCAAAGCGCCGGAAAAAAAAAAAAAGAAAAGGTAATGGTGAATTCACGAAGTGCGCATAATTAGTAATAACCAGAGATTCATTTGTTGATGACTGGAGCTACAAAGACCGTGCTTTGGTATAGTTCCCTGAATGAGAAAGAATTGAAAGAGTAGAGGATGACAAAAAGAAGTCGTGGGGTATTTCTCGAGTGCCTCTATGCCGTTCGCTCACGTGTAGTTTGATTGCGCGGGTAACTGCAGGTCCGTAATCACAAATACATACTTGGTCCAAATGCCAAAAACTTTAAAAAATGCTGCTGTTTAATACAGCTTGAGTACACTGCCTGTATAGTTATAGTTGTAAGAAGATGAGGACGGGAACGATTCCAAGCTTATGATTGCCAAAATTCGTGGGTATATCTTTTTTTGAATCAATGTCACACAAGCAAAGCTTTCCATTTATTTTGTTGCAAAAATTCAGAGGCACGTATTCGGGATTTCACATTTGATTATTCACACAGCTGAGAACTTGTTTGTTCGAGCATTCCTCCACACTTTACTCGATGCCCAAGAATGTTATACACAACCAGAGTTATATTGATCTTTCAGAACATCCCGCCTCCATATGGATTTTTATTTTTCTTTTCAACACTACTCATCTCCTACTACTTTGTATGGCAGATTTAAGTTTGAAACTTTCACAAAACAATCTTCTGAGACGTGATTTTTTCATCTGCTTTCAAGATAAAATAATAATAATCAACATTATTTGACAAGACCAGATACGTTGAACTTAAGCTATTCGATGGATTTAAGGCAAAAACAATGGAACCAATTTGACTTATGGAAACTTTAATCAATCTCGTCTCCTTTCAGGATGCCGAATGTCGGAAAACCAGAGAAAGACTAAAAAAAAAATTTACGACTCTGCTGATAGGAAATATATAGTGCGTTCATGTTTCGGCAATCTTGTTTGTTTATACCCTCATTCCATTCACTAGTAACGAGTAAGTATAGGAAGACATATGATAGCATAGCGCGGTCTCTATAACTAGCGGCTTCTTACGTTTTGTTGCCTATGAGTTGCATTACCATAGATGTGTACGTTTTCTCAATCTGTGCCAGGTGAGCTTCTCTTTCTATGCTAGAGAGATGTTCATGAGACAAAGACGCAAAACAAGAATTCCATCAATTTTTTTGACGGGGAAAGATCCCACTGAATACACGAGAACCAAATAACAAAACCTGGTATTATAACTCGGCAAAAGAATCCGTTTCATATTATAACCCACAAATCGGTTATACCACCACAGGAAAACTAGTATTTCAACAAGTGCGTGGCAGTGTGTTGCAGTGCGTTTGAAGCTTACAGCTACAAGAAACACCTGGTGGTTGATCAGATGTTCATAATATCACCTATGCTAGGCTATGCTTGTGGCCATGTTTTGCACCCGAAGTGTCGAGAAGCAAAAGAAATGAACGACATATAGGCTTTATTGCATCTACGATGGACTTTTTCGCGCAAAGGTTCGCAGTTTGAGGCAACCAATTCATTTCTATTCTACAATAGGAAACGTCATTGTAATATGTGCAATGCATATACGAGAGAACAATTTTAACCAAGCCACACCTGCCTCTACCATAGACGTTAAACTTAGTCTCGTATATGGGTAAAAAACACCCATTGTGAATGACCTAGACCAATGTATGTTTGCAGCTTGAAGTTTCACAAACGTCAAAGCGCAACATGCTAAAAAAAAAAAATGCAAAGAAAAACACAAAATGTAAATTTCTTTCCTTCCTGCATGCAAGAAATTATTTTTTGTGTGATGTTGCTCCAATCAATAATATAAATAGAGATCGATTTGCACCCACGTGGGCCCTTGTCTGAACTTTTTTGTTTTTTTTTTCATCTTCATTTACTAAAGCCCCCACAGATAAAAAAAAAAAATCCAAATGTACCAATATCTTGTACCCCTCCTCCACAATGTCTATTACTGAATACGGACAATGGGATCATAACCCTAGTCGCCTTTGACCCACAGATACAACAAGAAAGATTATTCATTAACGCCTTGTTTCATTATGAAAAAGTAAAGAACAGAAATAAAAGGGATGTTAGCCAAAATTTTCATCAATAGCCAAAGTCTATCTCCTCAATTTCTTGGACATTATTTTTTTTTCTTCATTGATGTGAAATCATGTGGGAATCATTTTTGCCGACCAGGAGTCATTCAAAAAGTTTCATTTCAACAATTCTTGTCCCCTGTTTAGTCCCTGCGGTCTATTGTCGAATGTGGTCCCACGTTGACCTACTACGATAAGGTGATTTGTTCCAATTGTTGCCATTACGGTTCCGCGAATCCACGATGACCGCTTATTTTTTATGCTTTATTACTGGTAATAATTTTAATTTTGGATCAAACACAAAATAATTCAATTGGCTTTCCGGAAGGGATCAGTTTTACGGCAATCAGGTAGTAATGTTGAGCACGTTTGTGGGAAACAATGGCCCCTTGGATCTAAGAGTGTCGGATTTGCATCCCTATTCTCAGCAATTGATAAAATTAGATTTTGAAAAGTCACACATTATGCACGACAACTGACTGCCTAAGGTGTTTTTCTCGTCTGAAACTAGAGCTTGACTGAAGAACAATAAGGAGAGAATCTTCGGTTATGAACAAATAGACAATAGTAGTTTTGATCAGGTTACATTTTAGCTCGTCCATTGACTAAGGCGAAAATCCTACACATAATTTACAAGAGGTGTTGACAAGCTGCAAATGTGCACGCCGAGGAGTAGTTCAGCACCACTTTTGGTAACGGTAGACCTTCCATTTTAGACCCGACCCGTGCTCTTTGAATGTGTTTTTTGACATGTGCTTCAAAGTGTTGATAAGTTCATACACATACAAATCAGGGGCCCACGTTTTCCAATTACCAGAACTAAAAGAAACCAATTAATTATTACACTTTATACTGCCTTTTTTCTTCTTTTTTTCTTAACTACTTCATTGTTCATTATTCCCATATAGTTAAGAACTGAATGGCACAACTTTCACCAGTGAGAATATATTTTTCTTGACCATAATATTTATCAATTTCATTTTTATTTTTTTGCTTTTTGTTTTCTGTTTTATTTTTTCTTGGAACGGCTTTTGCAATCTTGGCATTCTATTGTTTTGAAATTTTTATTTTCGCAGCCTTTAACGCTTAGAACCACACCACGAGGAGAAGAATGATGATACAGCTAAATGAAACGTGCGTCTACATGGTAGTAGTCAATTGTGGAGTAAGAGCCAAGGAGGCAATGTCACTTTTTCCTACACAGGATGGGGGTGGTATACGCTAATGGTCACCGCCTATGAAGTGAGGGTTGTAAAGATCTCGTGAATCAACCGAATCGTTTGTATTAACGGAACAATTGAAACATCAGAAGAAAATAATCGATATGAGACAAAAGAGCAGAGGATTCACAAAAAGCTCGACATTTGAAATAACTCGTGTTGCAGTTAACAATCTTATGCTTTCTTTTACCTATTTTATAATTTATTTTATATTAGTTTTTTTTTTAAGTTCTTTATAGTTTACAATGGCATTTTGCAGTCTTTTAAGCTCACGACAAAATAAATGAAATAAATCTTTCATCTATCCCTTCTACTGACCCATTTTTTGTATAAATATCCTACCCATTGCTCCTTTTCTGAAAAATTCATCTCTCTTTTCAGATCTCAAGAACTACATCAAGAAAGCATCTTCAACACTAACTGATAGTAACATTCACTATATACTGCTACTACCACTCTCATAATGGCTTTACATCAGTTTGATTACATCTTCGCTATTGCGATGATTTTTGCATTCTTGGATGCTTGGAATATTGGTGCCAATGATGTCGCTAATTCCTTCTCCACTTCGGTCTCCTCGAGATCCTTGAAATACTGGCAAGCTATGATTCTAGCTGCCATCATGGAATTCCTTGGTGCTGTATTGGTTGGTTCAAGAGTTTCTGATACCATTAGAAATAAGATTGTTGATATTGACGTCTTTAGTGAAGAACCAGCAGTTTTGATGTTGACAATGGCTACTGCTTTAGTTGGCTCTTCAACTTGGTTAACCTTAGCCACATCAATTGGTATGCCATGTTCTAATACCCACTCCATAGTTGGTGCCGTTATTGGTGCAGCAATTGCTGCCAAAGGTGGACAAAATATTCACTGGGGTTGGAATGGTGTTTCACAAATTATTGCTTCTTGGTTTATCGCTCCAGCTATTGCCGGTTGTTTCGCCTCCATTATTTTTTTGATTTCCAAGTTTGGTGTTTTGGAAGTAAAGAACCCAAGAACTTCATTAAGAAATGCTATGATGTTGGTTCCATGCTTGGTATTTGCTGCTTTCGCCATCTTGACTATGTTGATTGTTTGGAAAGGTTCTCCCAAGTTGGGTTTATCAGATTTAGGAACAAGAACAATTTGCGGTGCCATTTTTGGGACAGCCGCTGTTGCATTCGCAGTATATATGTTGTTTGCATTCCCATTCTACAGAAGAAAATTGGTACACGAAGATTGGACATTGAAATGGTATGATATTTTCAGAGGTCCAATTTATTGGTTCAAATCAACTGACAATATTCCACCAATGCCAGAAGGACACAAATTGACTGAAGATTACTACAGAGGTAGAAGATATGACGAAGCCGGAAACTTGATTGATGACAATGGAAGAGTTGAATCTGAATCCGTAGATGGTAAGTCCGACTCTCATGATGAAATCAGTCAAGAGGATATTGAGAAAGTCCAATCAATCAACGTTCAAGATAAGCACGTCCCTACCACCAAGCCACAAGAAAAGAAACACAAATTCCCAAGAGGTTTCTCTAAATACTGGGCCTTGGCCAAAGAGTCGCCAAAGAATTGGCCATTTTGCATCCTTTTGGTTTTGACCCACGGTGTTAGACAAGATATTATCACCAACCAAGCCGGTTCCAAAGATATGTTGGCAGGTAACTTGGCTAAAATGCACACTGCTTCCAAATACTACGATAACAAGATTGAATTTATGTACTCATTGTTACAAGCCATCACCGCTTGTACTATGTCTTTTGCCCATGGTGCCAACGATATTGCAAATGCTACTGGTCCATTGGCTACTGTCTACTTGGTATGGACAACTAACACCACTGCTTCAAAAGCTGAAGTTCCAGTTTGGGTCTTGTGTTACGCCGCTGGGGCTTTGGTCATTGGTTTATGGACTTACGGTTACAGAATCATGGCCAATTTGGGTAACAAGTTGATTTTGCAATCTCCTGCAAGAGGTTTCTCTATTGAGTTGGGTGCTGCTGTTACCACTGTTATGGCTACTCAATTGGCCATTCCTGTTTCCACCACTCAATCAGCTGTTGGTGCAACTGTCTTTGTTGGTTTATGTAACAAGGAATGGAAAACTGTCAACTGGAGAATGGTTGCTTGGTGTTATCTTGGGTGGATCTTTACTTTGCCAATGGCTGGTTTGATTGCGGGTTTACTAAATGGTATCATCTTGTACGCCCCATCCAAGGGTATCACATACACCATGGGTTAGATCACCCAACTTTGCACCAAAAAAAAAAAAGGGACTTGTTGATACATATACACATTCGTTTTGAATTATTAGCTTTATTTCTAACTTTTATCTATTTTTATTAGTTTACATTATATTAATTTTATATATTACACCTACAGTGCATATTTTGGAGATTATTACTTTATAGAAAACGTGTTTAATGTATTGTGGATTATAGAGATTCGTTAGTCAAGTGGTCGAGTAGACGATTGGCATCTGGATTAACGCTACCACGTGAGATCAAGAATCGTTTTGTCCAGTCAGTGAGAGAGAGCCTAACTTTTGCCGAACATTTCATCCCCTGAGAAACAAAATTTACCTCCAGCACTACAACCAACGATGTCAGAAGATAAATTTGATGCTTCGTTAGACCTTCTTAGAAGATTGGATCCTCATTCAATTGAAAAGAACCTCACTAGTATATGCTCCCTAATTACTGCATCCAAAAATGCCGACACAGAATTGGTGGAAGAATTGTTGTCGGCAGTTGACGTGCCACTTTCTGTAGCTCAATGCAAGGACTCAGGGAAAGAATACTTATGCTGTGACTATAACAGAGATGGTGACAGCTATAGATCTCCCTGGTCAAACAAGTATTACCCACAACCTGAAGATGATTACGATCAACCACCACCATATCCTTCGTCAATCTTACGACAATTGGAAATCAAAGCGAATGATGCTTTTGATATATACAGAGATTTGTACTATGAAGGCGCTGGGATATCAAGTGTTTACTTTTGGGACACAGCCGAAGATGAAGACGAGGAAGAAGACTTATCCAACGGTTTTGCTGGAGTTGTCTTGTTCAAAAAGGAAACCAGTGACCAATCAGGTAAATGGGACTCAATCCACGTGTTGGAGGTCATACCAGACACCAAATCAACATCGACGTACAAGTTGACAACCTCGGTGATTTTAGATTTACAACACAAGTCCGAAAATGGGTTAAGTTTAAGTGGAAATTTAACTAGGCAATTGGAATCTTCAATAACAGCAGATATTAACAATGGGGTGAATTTGGAAACTAGTCATTTGATCAACATTGGTACATTGATTGAAAAAGCAGAGTACAATATTAGAAATCTTTTACAAGAAGTCTATTTTGACAAATTAAAGGATATCATGTTGAAAGATTTAAGATCTATCAATGGAGGTGGTGACAAGAGCATTAACGATAACCAGAAGGATATAATCAAAGGTTTACAAAGTTTATAAGGGATTTGTTAGCTTGTTCACT
>OGTC01000351.1_pt1 | contig 13816 bp, 15 predicted proteins | sample 1574531 | NCBI WGS metagenome assembly OGTC01 (sample SAMN03295859, study PRJEB24534) | human gut metagenome | isolation source: fecal sample 2 from infant 9 | host: Homo sapiens | place: USA: Pittsburgh, PA | collected 2014-07 | reverse complement strand
ATTTTTCCAAAAGAAAAACGCGCCCAAACCTAGACACGAAAGTACAATACGCTTCATATAATGGATACGTTTTGTCCTCGGTAGGATTCTTATGAGTCGAGCTCCCCTACTGTCTTAGGCAGTTTTTTCAAACCATTTATAAGTATACCACATCTATCATTTCAAAACAAGTATTTTTTGAAAAAATTTGTTTTTTTAAAAGAAATAAACAATTCAGTTCTTTTTACACTCTCAATTTTCACCTATTCTTTGCTATTTTGAAGAACATCTTTGGATTTTATCATTGAATGGAAAGAATTGGAACTAAGTCTGTGTAGATTAAGAGCGCATGAAAGGCTAACATGAGTACATGAGATAAAAATGGAGTCTTTTGTATGATTTGAAAATCTTGATTAGATTTTTGACTGTCTAAGAATAGTGTTAATGACAAGAAAAGCAAGATCATTCCATAAATAATACTAATGTGAAAGAGAATCACTCCTATCGCTCTAAAATATAGAAAACCGAAAATGGGTATACTAAAAACAATTAGTGCTAGTGAGCCAAAAGCAATTCGAACTAAAGAAATCATCAAGAAACTATAGGCAGTAAATGTAGTAAATTTTGATACTCGTAATCCTGTTTTCTTCAGCTTTGATGTATAATAAATGACAAAAATCGGGTAAAGAATATCTACCATCTCAACTCTCCACTTTTATAAGTTTATTTACTATATTTTAACGATTTTTCTCCAGAAATGCAATTTGCTCCTTGACTAGTTTAAAATTTTAGTGTACTATACAACTGTATATACAGATAAAAAGGAGTTATTATGAATACACAAAAGAAAACCCAGTTCATGACTGTAACCGCATTATTGACAGCTATCGCTATTTTGATTCCCATGGTAATGCCTTTTAAACTTATTATCCCCCCTGCTTCTTACACTTTAGGAAGTCATGTAGCTATTTTTATTGCTATGTTTCTCTCTCCATGGATGGCTATATTTGTCATCGTCGCCTCTAGTATTGGTTTCCTCCTAGCTGGTTATCCGATTGTCATCGTACTTCGGGCTTTCTCTCACATTTTCTTTGGGACGCTAGGTGCTTTCTATCTTCAAAAATTTCCGCAAACCTTAGATAACGCAAAATCTTCCTTGATTTTTAACTTTGTGCTTGGTTTGATTCACGCTATTGCTGAAGTATTGGCTTGTATCATCTTTTATGCTACTACAGGAACAGACCTAAAAAATATGTTCTATGTCTTGTTTGTATTAGTTGGGTTTGGAACTATTGTTCATAGTATGATAGACTATTACTTGGCATTAGCTGTTTATAAAGCTTTAAAAAAACGCCATTAAGAAAGTAAATCATGACTAAAGACCGCAAAGAATCGCTTATTCAACTCTTAAAAGAAGCTCAAAAGCCACTAAATGGTCAGAGTTTAGCAGAACATTTTCATGTGACTCGGCAAATTATCGTACAAGATATTGCTCTTCTTCGTGCCAATGGAGCTCCTATCCTATCAACCAATCGTGGCTATATTTATAAAGAAAATAAAACCAATCCTTTTGTTCACAAACTCTTTAAAGTCAAACATAAAGAGGAGGATATGGAACAAGAACTTCTTGCTATCGTTGATAACGGCGGACGAGTGCAGAATATTCTTATCGATCATCCAGTATACGGAGAAATCGAAACCCTTCTCAAGTTGAGTTGTAGACGAGATGTGGAACACTTTTTAAACCAAGCGAATTCTTCAGACTTTCGTCCTTTATCCGAACTGACAGATGGGGTCCATTATCATCTAGTTGAGGCAGAAAGCAAACAAGACCTCCACTATATCGAGGAGGCCTTAGACAAGCTAGGTTATTTGGTAAAGGATTAGAAGATTTTCTTTTCCCAATCGTCTTCTGTACGGCGAGGGTAGAAAAATTCAGACTTATCCGGAGCTTCCATCATCTCCATCAATGGTAACATATCATAGGCCAGATCCAAGTTTGGAATCTGGTCTTTTTGCACCCAAGAAACTTCTCCTTCATCTGAAGAACGAAGGGTGCCAGAGAACTCAGTCGCCCTATAACAAACGACAATATAGCGCCCACCTGTATCTAGTGGCCAATTTTTAATGCCGACAAGTTGAGGATTTTGAATGGTCAGACCCGTTTCCTCGTAAATTTCACGAATAACAGATTCTGTAAAAGCCTCTCCATCTTCAATATGGCCTCCTGGAAAAGCATAGCCAGACCAGCGGTTGGTTTCAGGTGAACGATACTGCATAACCACGCGCTGATTTTCAAGGTCTTCAATCAGACAAATATTAGTTAGAATTGTTAATTGTGCTCGAGACATACATAGACTCACTTTCTAATGTTTAATCTTTTTCTACATACTTAACTTTAGACTTCATAATCAAAGGATTAACTAAGTCGTGATATTCATGAATTTCATGGAGCAAGTTCCCTCTGATAATTCTAATTTCCTTATCTTTACTATTCATCTGATAATCTATATTGATAGGCATAGATGAATCTGGAACCATGGAGAAAAAGAAAAATGTCATCAACCAGATTAGGAGTACAAAGAATCCACTAAGAGCCTGAAAAATCAGATGATACCATTGAAAGATTCTTGTTTTGTAAAAGATTGTCCATGGATGGATAAATAGGGTTAAGCAGAGGCCAAAAAACCAGACATTCCACAAGACTGGTGTAAAGGCTAAGCCAAATAGACCTAAGATAAAATGAATCAGGGCAAATAGCAGGAACAAAAGGTAAATAATTCTAAATACAGTTAGATGTTTTCTCATGATTAACTCCTTTTCTTTTCAATAAATTTCATAAACAATATCGTTAAAGCAGGTATGGTAAAAAAGACCAGATAGGTTACTATAGGAAACCAAATATAGCGGTGATCTAGGGATAAGAGAGATGGAATTCGTAGTCGTGGGGTATGGAATCCAAAAATCAAATGCGTTATAAAAACAAAACTGTTGATATATAGAAAGGGTTCCAGGTAATCTTTAAAATTTTTCTTAGTTGAACAAACCTCTCGCAGATAATAAGCATAGAACCTAGCAAATATCAAAATGATATTACAGTAGAGCGGAGACATATAATTAATTTGATTATAAGGATTCGGAAGAAGGATAAATTGACTAAAAACAATACATACTATTCCTACTAATACTAGGTAAACCGTAAAATCCACAAAAAAGGCCAATAGCTTGTGAGACTCTAACCACATATTGAACTTCTCTATCTTGGATAATTTCTTTTTCCTTTTTAATTTTCTTTTATGATTTTTCATTTGAGTGAATTTTCCCCATTTTCTTTTGTCCTCTTTTCTTTTCAATATGTTTGGAAAAGGGACTGATTCTTAATATTTCCATTTACTAGAAATATATACAAATAGTTTTTTTCTTAAATACTCAATAAACGCACCCACAATAAATATCAGAAGGGTCAAAATTAAAATAACAATGGCGAACATAGAGATTCTCTGTCCTTCCATTAAAAAATAGATATTCGGTAGAATCCTAGTAAAAATAAGAGGGTGAACATGGAATAAATAGACTCCTAATGTTAAAGGAGATAATGATAAAATTATTTTTTTTAAAGTTAATGGATAATTTTTGAAATTTAGAAATAATAGAAATATTGATATTCCTTGAAGAACTACTGTTGGAGATAAATAACTTCTCCACTGTTCATAACCAAGACTGTGCAATAGAAAAGTTAAACTTGTTAGAAATATGATTGTTGCTGTAGCTTGCCAAACTTTAAAACGTTTTTCAAATTCTAATCTATTGATGATAGCCCCTGTCATATAAAGTAGAATCATCCATAGAACACTATACCCCCCCCCCACAATCCTAACGAGTCTTTTTTAAAAATTGTTGGGATAATCGAGAAATATACAAATCCACCACTAATAATTGGCAATAGCAATTCTTGTTTTATTGTTAATATAGCTTGATTTAAAAATGGAGCTATTAACATTAAGCCGAAATAACAACTCATATACCAGTATTGCCCACTACTAATCGGGGTGAAAGCAGAGAGCCAATCACTTGGTTTAACGGATGACTTTGAAAAAAGAGCGAATATTAATGTAATTGAAATCGTATAAAAAATAATCTGCAACCAAAAGCTAAACATTTTTTTATAACTAAATTTAGAATGAAGTCCTACATAACCACTAATTAAAATATAAATATTTACCGCTGAATACGAAAAGGCTTCTAAATAGTTTGCAAAAATATAATAAAGATCTTTTTGAATAGCAACTTTTTCTAAAACTCCTCCAATGCCCAGAACATGTAGATTGCAAATCATCAGCATTGCTAAAATTCTACAAGCTTCAATTCCTATGTGTCTATTTTTCATTAAATTACCTTTCCACGCTATTACTTTATATATTTTTTAGTCCAAACTCTTGACTTCCAACATCATATCACGAATTTGCGCTGCCAACTCAAAATCAAGCACTTCGACAGCTTCTTGCATTTGTTTTTCCAGTTTCTTGACCAATTCTTTGCGTTCTTGTTTATTAAGGCTATTGATATAGACTTCCTTGTCCTCTTCCTTAGCAACTACCTTGGTTACAGAGATCAGGTCACGGATTTCTTTCTTAATTGTTTGTGGAATAATACCGTGTTCTTCATTATAAGCCATCTGAATCTGACGACGGCGGGCCGTTTCATCGATGGCTTTTTGCATAGATTGAGTCATAGTATCAGCATACATGATCACATGCCCTTCGCTATTACGAGCAGCACGACCAATAGTCTGAATGAGTCCACGCTCATTACGAAGGAAGCCTTCCTTGTCAGCATCGAGAATGGCAACTAAACTTACTTCAGGTACGTCAATCCCTTCGCGAAGGAGGTTAATCCCTACCAAGACATCAAAAACACCCAAACGCAGGTCACGGATAATCTCTGTCCGCTCCAAAGTCTTGATATCTGAGTGCATATACTTGACCTTGATTCCCATTTCTTTGAAGTAATCGGTCAAATCTTCTGCCATTTTCTTGGTCAAGGTTGTAATAAAGGTACGCTCGTTCTTTTCAACACGGGCATTGATTTCTCCTAAGAGGTCATCAATCTGTCCCATGGTTGGGCGTACTTCCACTTCTGGGTCCAAAAGACCAGTTGGGCGGATGATTTGCTCGATGACGGTATCGGTTTGTTCCATCTCATAATCACCAGGCGTCGCTGATACATAGACAATCTGATGAACGTGACTTTCAAATTCTTCACGACGAAGAGGACGATTATCTAAGGCAGATGGCAAACGGAAACCATAATTAACCAACATTTCCTTACGCGAACGGTCACCATTGTACATTCCCTTGATTTGTCCCATGGTCATGTGGCTTTCATCAATCATAATCAGGAAATCATCTGGGAAGAAGTCCAGAAGAGTATAAGGGGGCTCTCCTTCGCTCCGTCCATCCATGTGGCGTGAGTAGTTTTCAACTCCGTTTGTATAGCCCATCTCACGGAGCATCTCAATATCGTATTCTGTTCGTTGTTTCAAGCGTTGCGCTTCAAGGAGTTTTCCTTCCTTCTCAAAGATAGCTAACTGCTCCTCCAACTCGGCCTCGATCTTAGCAATAGCTACTTCCATGTGGTCATCATTGGTCACAAAGTGAGTGGCTGGGAAAATAGCCAAATGATCCACTTCGCCCAGAACTTGACCAGTTAGAGCTTCGACTTCACGAATACGATCAATTTCATCTCCGAAAAACTCAACACGAAAGGCATGCTCATCACGAGAGGCTGGGAAAATCTCCACCACATCCCCACGGACACGGAATCTTCCACGCTGAAAATCAATGTCATTGCGCTCAAACTGAATGTCCACCAAATCATTAAGCAGTTTATCTCGAGAAATCTCAAGACCCGGACGCAAACTTACCACGCTATCAGCGTATTCTTTAGGAGAACCCAAACCATAGATACAAGATACAGATGCTACAATGATAACGTCATTACGCTCCAAGAGAGCTGATGTAGCTGAGTGACGAAGTTTGTCAATCTCATCATTGACCGAACTGTCTTTTTCTATATAAGTATCACTCGATGGCACATAGGCTTCTGGCTGGTAATAATCATAGTAAGATACGAAGTACTCAACAGCATTTTCAGGGAAAAATTCCTTAAACTCCCCATATAGTTGCCCTGCAAGAGTTTTATTGTGGGCAATGACTAGGGTTGGCTTATTGACTTGAGCAATGACCTGGCTCATGGTATAGGTCTTCCCCGTACCAGTCGCTCCCATCAGGATTTGGGCCTTCTCACCACCCTCGATGTTATCTACTAACTGTTCAATAGCTTGCGGTTGATCCCCAGAAGGTTGGTATTTGGATACCAGTTTAAATTTGTTGTCTGTAATTCGATTAATCATAATAGCCTCATACACATTTTCTATCCTTCTATTTTACCATAAAAAAGACGGACTTACTGCTTCTCAACCATTCTTCCATTTATATCACATGTTATATTTTCTAACACGAATAGAGTTTAAATTTGCCAATATGTTTCTTTTCTGCTATAATTTGGAAATACCCTGAAAGGAGACATAACATGAAGAAAAAAATACTAGCATGTCTGCTTATTTTATTTCCTATTTTTTCACTAGGATTAGCAAAAGCGGATACAGAAAAAACCAAGTATGTCATTGCCAGTGACTCGTCATTTGCACCATTTGTTTTTCAAGACTCAAGCAACCAATACACTGGTATCGATATGGATCTAATCAAGGCTATCGCTGAAGACCAAGGCTTTGAAATCGAAATTACCAACCCTGGTTTTGATGCTGCTATTAACGCTGTCCAATCTGGACAAGCAGACGGTATCATTGCAGGTATGTCAGTTACGGATGCTCGTAAAGAAACTTTTGATTTCTCTGATTCTTACTATACAGCAAATACCATCCTTGGTGTTAAAGAATCAAGTACCATTTCTTCTTATGAAGATTTGAATAGCAAGACTGTAGGTGTAAAAAACGGTACTGCTTCACAAAGCTTCTTAAATGAGAACCAAAGTAAATACGGTTATAAAATCAAAACTTTTTCGGATGCTGCTTCTATGTATGATAGTTTAAATACCGGTTCAATTGATGCCGTTATGGACGACGAACCTGTTATTAAATATTCTATCAGTCAAGGAAAAAAATTAAAAACACCAATCGCAGGTACACCAATTGGTGAAACTGCCTTTGCAGTTAAAAAAGGAAGCAATCCAGAGTTGCTAGAGAAGTTCAACAAAGGACTTGCAAACCTTAAGGCAAATGGAGAATTCCAAAAGATCCTTGATAAATATCTAGCAAGTGAATCTACTACCACAACTTCAACCGCTGACGAAACAACTATCTGGGGCTTGTTGAAAAACAACTACAAACAACTCCTAAGTGGACTCGGAATTACTCTCTCATTAGCACTTCTTTCATTTGTAATTGCGATTGTTATTGGGATTATCTTTGGTATGTTCAGCGTTAGCCCTTATAAATCACTTCGTTTGATTTCAGAGATTTTCGTTGACGTTATCCGTGGTATTCCATTGATGATTCTTGCAGCCTTTATTTTCTGGGGTATTCCTAACTTTATCGAATCCCTCACAGGTCAACAAAGTCCAATCAACGACTTTGTTGCTGGTACAATCGCCCTCTCGCTAAACTCAGCAGCCTACATCGCTGAAATTGTTCGTGGTGGTATTAAGGCTGTACCAGTTGGACAAATGGAAGCTAGTCGCAGTCTTGGTATTTCATATGGAAAAACCATGCGTAAGATTGTCTTGCCACAAGCAACTAAACTCATGCTGCCAAACTTTGTCAACCAATTTGTTATTGCTCTTAAAGATACAACTATCGTATCTGCAATCGGTCTGGTAGAGCTCTTCCAAACTGGTAAGATTATCATTGCTCGTAACTACCAAAGTTTCAAAATGTATGCAATTCTCGCAGTCTTTTACCTTGTGATTATCACTCTTCTTACTAGACTTGCAAAACGCTTAGAAAAGAGGATTCAATAATGGCTAAATTAAAAATCGATGTCGATAATTTACATAAGCAATATGGTAAAAACAAAGTCCTTAAAGGAATTTCAGCGAAATTCTATGAAGGAGATGTAGTCTGTATCATTGGACCTTCTGGTTCAGGTAAGTCAACATTCTTGCGTAGCTTGAATCTCCTTGAGGAAGGTACAAAAGGTCATATTACAGTTAATGGTTATGATTTGACGGATAAAGCAACCAACGTGGACCACGTTCGTGAAAATGTCGGAATGGTTTTTCAACACTTTAATCTATTTCCACACATGTCTGTCCTTGAAAATATCACTTTCGCTCCTGTAGAACATAAGTTAATGACTAAGGCTGAAGCTGAAAAATTAGGCATGGAACTCCTTGAAAAAGTTGGTCTTGCTGATAAGGCTAATGCTAATCCTGACAGTTTATCAGGTGGTCAAAAACAGCGTGTGGCGATTGCTCGTGGTTTAGCCATGAACCCTGATATCATGCTCTTTGACGAGCCAACTTCTGCCCTTGACCCTGAGATGGTCGGTGACGTTCTAAACGTTATGAAGGAATTGGCTGAACAAGGTATGACCATGATCATCGTAACCCACGAAATGGGATTTGCTCGCAAGGTTGCCAATCGTGTAATCTTTACCGCAGATGGTGAATTCCTAGAAGATGGTACACCAGACCAAATCTTTGATAACCCACAACATCCGCGTCTAAAAGAATTTTTGGACAAGGTCCTCAATGCTTAAAAAGACTGCAAGGAAAACCTTGCAGTTTTTTTCTTACTTGTATTGGATTTTTGGATTTTTTAGAAAATTATGATAAAATAAAGGGTATGAAAATGAGGGTTCCTCATGCATAGAATAACTAGGAAAGTAAATAGAAATTAGGTAGTAGGATGTCATCAAAAGTTATTGTTACAATTTTCGGTGCTAGTGGAGATTTAGCTAAACGCAAGCTCTACCCTTCACTTTTTAGACTTTACAAATCAGGCAATTTGTCTGATCATTTTGCTGTTATCGGAACTGCTCGCAGACCTTGGAGTAAGGAATATTTCGAATCTGTTGTTGTCGAATCCATTCTTGACTTGGCTGATAGCGTGGAAGAGGCTCAAGCTTTTGCTAGTCATTTTTACTATCAAAGTCACGATGTTAATGACACCGAGCACTACATCGAATTACGCAAACTTCAGGCTGAATTAAACGAAAAATACCAAACTGATTATAACAAGCTCTTCTTCCTCTCTATGGCTCCACAATTCTTTGGTACTATCGCTAAACACCTCAAGTCAGAGCAAATCGTAGACGGAAAAGGTTTTGAACGTTTGATCGTTGAGAAACCTTTCGGTACAGACTATGCTACTGCTAAACAACTCAATGACGAACTTCTTGCTACCTTTGACGAGGATCAAATTTACCGTATCGACCACTATCTTGGTAAAGAGATGATTCAAAGTATCTTTGCTGTTCGCTTTGCCAATATGATTTTTGAGAATGTTTGGAATCGTGAGCACATCGATAATGTTCAGATTACATTTGCAGAACGCCTCGGTGTTGAAGAGCGTGGAGGCTACTATGATAAGTCAGGTGCCCTTCGTGATATGGTGCAAAACCATACCCTTCAACTTCTATCACTCTTGGCCATGGATAAGCCTGCAAGCTTTACAAAGGATGACATTCGCGCTGAGAAAATTAAAGTCTTCAAGAACCTTTACCACCCTACAGATGAGGAACTTAAAGAGCACTTCATCCGTGGTCAATATCGTTCTGGTAAAGTTGATGGCATGAAGTACATTTCCTACCGTAGCGAACCAAATGTTGACCCTGAATCTATGACAGAAACCTTTGCTTCAGGCGCCTTCTTTGTAGATACCGACCGCTTCCGTGATGTACCTTTCTTCTTCCGTACAGGTAAACGCCTCACTGAAAAAGGAACACACGTAAACATTGTCTTCAAACAAATGGATTCCATTTTTGGAGAACCCCTAGCACCGAATGTGCTTACCATCTACATCCAACCAACGGAAGGATTCTCTCTTAGCCTTAACGGTAAGAAGGTTGGGGAAGAGTTTAGCCTTGCGCCAAATTCGCTTGACTATCGAACAGATGCGACTGCAACAGGTGCTTCACCAGATCCTTACGAAAAACTGATCTATGATGTTTTGAACAATAACTCAACAAACTTTAGCCACTGGGATGAAGTGAGTGCATCATGGAAATTGATTGACCGTATTGAGAAACTTTGGGCTGAAAACGGTGCTCCACTTCATGACTACAAGGCTGGTACAATGGGGCCTCAAGCTAGCTTTGATTTACTTGAAAAATATGGAGCTCAATGGACTTGGCAACCTGATATCGCCTATCGTAAGGATGGCCGTTTAGAATAATCAAAAACAATCCTGCAAGAATTCTTGCAGGATTTTCTTTTTTATAGTAGACCTTCTAAAAGACCCTTCATAAAGTTTTCAGAATTGAACTCACCAATATCATCGATTTTTTCACCAAAACCAATCAACTTAACAGGGATATTGAGTTCTTCACGGATAGCAAGAACGACACCACCTCTAGCAGTCCCATCAATCTTGGTTAAGACAATGCCAGTAACAGGTGTGATTTTTGAAAATTCTTTGGCTTGTACAAGAGCGTTTTGACCCGTAGAAGCATCCAGGGCTAGGAAAGTTTCATGAGGTGCTTCTGGTACAACACGTTTGATGATACGGCCAATTTTTTCCAACTCGGCCATCAGGTTTTCTTTGTTTTGTAAACGTCCAGCTGTATCAATCATCAAAATATCAATACCTTCTGCTACTGCACGTTTCATTCCGTCAAAGACCACACTGGCTGGGTCAGCTTTTTCTGGGCCTGTTACGACAGGCACATCGACACGACGACCCCATTCTGCTAGCTGAGCTACCGCACCAGCACGGAAGGTATCTGCCGCAACCAACATGACTTTCTTACCAGCTTGTTTATAGCGGTGTGCCAATTTACCGATAGAGGTTGTTTTTCCAACACCATTGACACCAACAAAGAGCATGACTGTCAAACCATCTTGGAAGTTAATGCTCTCATTGTAATTACCATCTTTTTCATAAAGATCCACTAATTTTTCGATAATGACTCGGCGAAGAGCCTCGGGTTTCTTGGCATTTTCAAGCTTGGCTTCATAACGCAATTCTTCCGTAAGATTTGAAGCTACTTGAACACCAACATCACTCATAATTAAGAGTTCTTCTAGTTCTTCAAAAAATTCTTCATCGACTGAGCGGAAATTAGCAAAGAAGGCATTCAAACGAGCCCCAAATCCCGTACGTGTTTTCTTGAGACTACGGTCATATTTTTCTTGGACAGTCTCTTGAACTTTAGGAGTTTCTTCGATTACTTGATTTGTTTCCTCTTCTTCAAAAACTTCTGTTTCAGTCTCTTCTGATTGAGGTTGAACAATTTCTTCCTCGTTACTATTACTTAAAGATACTTCCTCGACTTGTGAATCTAGTTCTTCTGTAGCAATCTCTGATAACTCTTGAGAGCTATCTTCAGATTCTAAAACTTCAGTTGATTCTGACTCTTCCTGGCAACAATGGCATTCAGTTACTTCTTCAACTTGATTTCTTTCTTCTTGAGGAATTTCTACTGGTTCAACTGGTTCTGGAGATGAATCTTCTGCGAGTTCTTCTTGTTGTTCAGAATCACTGACTTCTGCAGAATAAGTTTCCTCAACATCTGAGCTTTGGATGCTTTCTTCAGTATCTTTCACAGCAGCTTCTTCGGTTACAGGTTCTGCAGCTTCCTCGTCAAGTTCAGTCAGATCCAAGTTTTCCAAAGCTTCTTTGACAACATCTTCAATCTTACGTTCTTCTTTTCTACCAAATAAACGGTCAAATAATCCCATGCTTTAGTTCTCCTTCAGTACATATTTTTCAATTGCCCAGGCAACAGCTTCTTCGTCATTAGTCATTGGTGTTACCACATTTGCCACTGCCTTGACTGCCGGCACAGCATTTTGCATAGCGACACCGAGACCGGCCCACTCAATCATCGAAAGGTCATTAGCCTCATCTCCACAAGCCATAACCTGACTTTGGTCAATCCCTAAGTGTTCAATCAGTTTAGATAACCCTGTCGCCTTATGAACATTCTTTGGTGACCATTCTAGCAAGAGTTCACGTGATTTAAAAATTTCATATTGGTCGTATAATTCTGGTGAAATCTTCTGAATAGCTGCATCCAAGGGCTCTTGAGGAAAAGCAGTAACGCACTTATTGTAAGTGACCTGACTAGACAAATCTTCAAAAGCAGTTGGAACAAAAGTTAGAGCTGGGTTAAACTGAGCATATAAACTTTCTTGGTCAGACTGAATCTGATAAACTGTTCCTTCTGAAATTGCATCTAATGGAATTCCTAGTTTTTCAGTTTCTTCGTAAATACGTGTCACGTCATCAATTGAAAAGACTGTCTTATCAAGAATCTCACCCGTATTTTTCTGAACCAATCCACCGTTGAATGTGATAGTATATTCGTCATCATGACCGTCTGTTCCAAGTTCTTTGAGGAAGAAATCCATGGCCTTGAGGGGACGTCCAGTTGTTAGGACTACTTTGACCCCTTGTTCACGCGCAGCCTTTAAAGTTGCCTTGGTACGATCAGTTAATTTCTTGTCTGTCGTCAGCAAGGTTCCATCCAAGTCTAGGGCAATTAATTTAATATCTGTCATTATAGTCCCTCCATATAAGCGATAACTGACTGGTCCTTATGGTGACCGATAACTGTTTCGGCAAGTTCCAAAATCTCTGAACGAGCATTTTCAGGTGCGACTGGGTGCCCTACAACTTGCATCATGTGAAGGTCATTGAGATTGTCACCGAAGGCCATCACTTGATCCATATTCAGATTTAACTTCTTAGCTAATTCGACAATCGCAACTCCCTTGTCCACATAATCAAGAACAATATCAATGGATTCAAAGCCTGTCGTCATAGCCTTAACACCAGGCACATGTTCATTGACCCAAGCTTCGCCAGCTTCTACTGTCTCTTCTGTAAAGTTAGTTGTGAATTTGAAAATCTCATCGGTAATATCTTCAAGACTTGCTACTTTTTGGATGTTCTCATTGTAATGATGGCTAAACATGAAATAAGTTTCATCCACAGTATCCAACACATAACAAGCTTTCTTACCAGTCAAAAGCATCTTCTTCTCATCAAAATAAGGTGAAGTTTTTAATGTCTCAAATGTTGACAGGTAAAAATCACGTGGCATGGTTGCTTCATAGAGATCTTGCCCATGAAATTCTACCAAACTGCCATTTTCTGCGATAAAAATAATCTCATCACGAACATCAGCAAAGAGTTTTTCAAGTGACAAAAGACCACGTCCTGAAGCCACTGCAAAGTAAATCCCTTTTTCTTGATAAGAATGGAGAAGCTTTTTTAAACGCTCCATATCAAATTGGCCAGCTTCATCCAAAAAAGTCCCGTCCATATCAGTTGCGACTAGTTTAATCATAAATCCTTCTATTCTCCAGTTGTAAATCTATCTTCTATTATACCATAGAAAAAGTAAAAAAAGACGTGCAGGATTGACACGTCCTTATCTTAAATAAGTCAATCCGTACGCCATTTTTGAATGCCAGGCTGATTGACTTGCAATCTTTTATATCGAGCCTCTCAAGACTTTTCTGCCAAAGTTCTTGATTGAATTCCATTATTAGAGTTAATCAGCTATTGAGTAAAAATTATCAATCTTTGGTTGACGCACATTTGTCACAATCATAAATAGCATATAGTTCTTGACATATAGTCTTGCATATG
>OGTC01000345.1_pt1 | contig 14102 bp, 10 predicted proteins | sample 1574531 | NCBI WGS metagenome assembly OGTC01 (sample SAMN03295859, study PRJEB24534) | human gut metagenome | isolation source: fecal sample 2 from infant 9 | host: Homo sapiens | place: USA: Pittsburgh, PA | collected 2014-07 | reverse complement strand
GCTACCTTTTGTCATAATTTAACTAATCCATTTCGCTTAGGAATTTTGTTACACAGAATGAGAAAGTTTTCACCTCCAACAGTAAGGTTTAAAATAGACAGCACCTACAAAAGAATCACTCCACTGAACATTTGCGAGGCTGCAGTCTCTCTTCTTCGCGATGGCATCGTACATACACAAACTTTTGTATTTGAAGCTCATAACCTCAATATACCTAACCCATTCCTAGCTCTAACAACACACTTCTCTTGCGTTGTGCAGATCATTCTTCGCCTCTTAATCAATTTCATCTGAAATTTCAAGTTCCACACAATTTAATTAATTAATAAATTCTTGACAATACAAAGTAATAAAGTACAAAACTAGAAAATTTCAACAAACGATATAAATTTCCAGATCGTCAATTAAAACGAAAATTTCCATTTAACAGTACATCTTTCCTTCTCCATAGACATGACTTGGGCGAGAACTAATACCTTCCTCAAAGGAAGGATTTTGAAACCGTTTTTACCGAATGAAAGACACCCTCATTTAAGAAGTCCCCATTTTAAGAATTTGTACCCTGGTGATCAAGTATTCATTTTTGACGTTAAAGATGATAAATGGGCAAGAGGATATGCAATCCTGAAGCCATGGCCAAATGAATACATTGCCACTTCATGCAATTTGGATGAGTTACCTGTTCAAAACAGTGAGGTTGTGATTTTCCCATTAGAGTTTGTTAAGATAACTGGTGAATTACCATTCCCAGAATTGGAAGTGAATGAAGATTTCAACAATATTGTGGATGCATCTGCTGTGCCCACTATCGCTGACTCTGAAAAAAATCACAGGGAAGCGACTGATGGTGTGCAGGAACATACGGCTCCAAGTGTCCCACCCCTTCCTACTAATATCAATTCTGTTGATAATTTGAGCGATGAAATCATGTACACTTTGGAATTGCTTACTTCGCATATCTTTGCATTGTATTCCATGGGGGAGTTTAGGCTTTTCACAAAGTTGGTGCTGATCTATCACGCTTTAAATGAGACGAGAATCAAATTGTTGTATGACTTATTGACTGAAGATGAGGCGCAAGTTGCCAAAGAAACCGTTGTCTTCTTGTTCAACAAGATTCCGAAATTGCTTGCATCAAAGACTGTTAGAATTAATACAAAATCATATGATTTAGAGAATGAGGGCACCGACGTTTCGGGATACAAGTCAATTTTAGCCAGAGACGCTTACGATGGTCGAATCCTTCATTGGGGCAATGCTACCCCAGCAAGAATTGCTTTGAATAGTGAATTGGGAGCTCTCGATCCGAATTTCCCAATCAAGGTTCACAACTACGCTGACAAGTACTCTTTAAAGCCTCCATTGGGCAAGAACTTCAGTCATGAGCCACCGTCTCATATTTTGGTTGATTTTAAGTCGGTTTCGGGCTCCTCTGCTTACCAACCTCCGGGGTTTGCTGGTACTATTGCGTACATGTACCTTCGTAACTCTCACAAGCGTTTGACAGAGGCTTTCGCTGTGCACACCGACTCTGTTGACGATTTGGTCAATGTGGAAAAGATTAGTGCCGCTTTATTCAGAAATGTGCCTTCAAGTGAGATTGTCAACAACAAAGTTTTTCTCGTCACAGTTTTGACAGAAGAGGTTGATTTGAACTTGAAAAATCCTCAAGCCCCTCTGGTGAAAAGAGTTAAACGTGGTATTGCGGCAGGAGTTGCAGACATTACGAGAATTTTTTCTCGCAACACGGGATCATTAGAGTCGGGTGAAGCTCATCACTTTTCAATCAAATTATATGGATCGTACATGAATAAACGGGGTGATTCTGCTGATGGCGTCGAGAACAATGGCTGGGGTGAGCTAGTTGATAGGATTATCGCGGGCACGAGTCACGGTATCGCTGTCAATCCAAGAGCAGAAAAACTTGTCGTGACTGTGAAGGAGTTTAAGCACCAGTTCAGTGCCTCCAACTCCGACATGATTTCAAGCTCCACACCTATTGCTAGAATCAAACCAATCTTTTTCGATCCATTAGCTGAGAATTATGAGCGTATTTACTTGAAAATGAACAAGGTTCATTTGATCAAAGGGGGATCAAAAGACGACTTGTTAACTTTTGAGATTAGAACCCCCAATAACGAACTCATCACATTTGCCAAGGCTTCTAATCAATTGGAGAAAAAACACTGGCAATTTATTTCTGTATTCTCCGGGGAATCGATTGGTGAAATTGTCAAGGTCAATGGTGTTTCTTTGAAAAGCCCAACTAAGAAGCCGTTACGTGATGATTACATCTTGTTATCGTTGTACATCAATGGTATCTTGGCTGGTGAAGGCAAGCTTTTGTATAAATCTGGCAACAGATTGGTTGAGTTTAACAAAGCAAAACCTCATATTGTTGAAATCATCTCCACTTCTCAAAACGCACCAATAGCTCGAGTCGAACTCAATACGGAGTATGTCGGAAAAGTTTACAACTCCGATATTTCAATTGATAACATTTTTCAATACGAAAAGTACTTCAAGTTGGGACAAAAGGGTCTTGATGAGTTGTCGAATTCATTGGTGGTTTTCTGCAAATTAGAGCTTTCTCAGTTACTCAAGTATTTCAGTGAACTTTTTTCATCATTGCTTGGAATTGTGGAGAATGCCTCTCAACATAGTGGACTGACAATCGAAATTTTAGAAGACAATACCTTCAAGGCAATCACTCACTTATTGGATACGTTATTTGGAAAACAGGATGAATATTTCCATTTAATCGATGATTTCATGTCAAAGCACGTGTATAACGAGCAAGTGGGTATCTTTTTGATAAACAAAGTGAGCGAGTTATTTGGAAGGGCTACGGTCAATTGGAACTCAGTGGCAAGATCAATGTGCCGAGTTAGTGCAATTTTGTTGAGAGTAGCATTGAAGACTCTTCAGCAAAGCAGTGAATTGGATGTCACACTCAATGCGTTAAATGGCTTATTTATGTCAGTTGAGAAATTTCTTTCCGTTAATTCACCCATCTTGGTTGACGACCAAGTGTTGGTTTTGGACAGTCTCGATTATCTCATCAGTTTGAAATCACGCATGGAAGATGGCGATGTTTTGAATATGCTGATCAGGTTTATCGACTCTATTGGTCTTCGTGGAATGGGAGCTGACGAATTAAATTATGACGGAACCATCAAGAAGGCAACCAAGGAACACAAGATTCCAATTAGTAAACTTCTTTTGGTTTTGAGATTGCTCAACGGGCCGCTTGTTGAAAATGAGCATGTAAGGCATGTATTGATTGGAAAATCAATGCAGTGGGCAGTGGATACATTCCTTGGTCCAATGGATGTCGAGGCTACCAGATTGGGATGCAGTATTCTCAACAGAGTTTGCACAATCTTGTGGGAGAAATCGTTGCCATTTGGCAAAGATTTAGATTTGTGCTTCTCGTTAGCCAAATTTTTACCAGCAATGGCACGTACATTCATTAGGTACAACAAGTTTACCAGAGGAAACAGTTTCTTTAAACCAAAACGTATTCTTACGCAATTATTTCCCACTACTTATCCATTCAACTCGTTCACCATTGACCAATCTGTTAATGATGAGCTGTTGGTTGAAGTTTTAGTTGAATTGGCCGCTTGTTTCTCTTTTATGGCAAAAATCGGAAAAGCTTCTGCTGGAAACGAAGGATATAGCAGAATTTTGAATACCAAAATTGATGGAGATGTTTTCGATTCAAACAAGTATTTGGCGGCTGATTTCCATGGTGAGGATCTTTTGACAATCATATCAGGAATCAGGTATATTAGATTGGGGAAGTATTTCCCCGAAGATAAATGGCTTTCATTGTATGCGATAATTGTCGATGGGTCCATGTGCGCTTTGGAATTAATAAGACCATTAATTGTCTCCTATCAGTTACCGCCAATTGAAGAGTCGGAACATTTTGACAGGGTATTATGGGGTAACTATTTGAAAGCGTTGTTGAGATTGGCAGTCTTGCCACCAGTTGCAGTTGAGCATTTGTCCAATGTCCCAGGTAAAGCATGCTGGGAGATTACTCGTGACGTGCGGGATAGGGCAGCATTTCTAGTCAATGAAGCGTGGGATGCACTAGCATGGCAAGCGACAGAGTCGGATATTATAAGATTCAACTTAAACAAATTTGGAGGTTACCAAGTTGAGTTTATCAATGACGAATTCAGTTTGATTTCGGAATTGATGATGTTTGGACTTCAAAGAAATGAAGAATGTCAATCTGTTGCTGTCAAGATGGTATGGACTATAATGGTATCTGAATTTATATTGAGTGGCGGTTTGAATGAAGTCGAAAAGCAATGCCTCATAGGACTTTACGAGGTATATCAGAAAGCTTCTTACAAACCTTCTAGAGAGGACCAAGATAATTTTATCAATAGAATGAAGGCAACCATTAGATTGGATAGGGAAGACGAAGCTTTTGGAATTTTTTATCAATTCATTCAGAACCTTACTGCTTTCTGCTCAACATTAAACTATTACACAAGTGTACCAGTTGCACCAGAATTCGACGAAGATAGAAGATTCCACAACATCAAGTTGAGAGCACAAATCAAAGCAGCAGGTAAACCAGAATATTTTAATTCCTTTATTGGTACCATGTACGATGATTATGTTCGTGTTAATGACTTTGTGCAAGCGGCTTTGAGTTTGGAATTGTTGGCATCAACGTATACTTGGGACCACAAGGAAATTGTTCCTGCTAGTTTCAGACCCAAATTTCCTCAACAAACCTCGTTTGAGAGAAAGGAGCTTTTGTTTAAAATGATGGCAACTAACTTTATTAAGGGTAAAAGTCTTGAAAAGGCGGCAGATACGTATAATGAGTTGTTGGATGCTTATAATGAGCACACGTATGATTTGAAAAGTTTTGCTTATGTGCATAACAAATTAGCCCAACTTTACTTGGACTTGGAGTCATCAGATAAGTTAGAGCCATCATATTTCCGTGTTGAAGCTATTGGAACCGGGTTCCCGTATTACATGAGGGTTATTTCACAGATTTATCAAGGGTTGCCGTTTGAGCACATTACATCTATTCATGAGCGTTTGTTGAAAGTTTTCCCCGGAGCAATCATGATTAATGATGATGCAGAGGCGCAAAAATTGAAAGAGGATAATGTGACCGGAAGGTATCTATTGGTGAAGGCGGTTGAACCGGTTTATGAGTTTTCTGATAAACTTTTCAATACATCATTTGGTGTTAGGCAGTATGCGAGAAACAAAGATTTGAAGTTTTTCAAAAGTTTGACAAAGATCCCTGGTTCTACTTCGGTGTTTGACTTGTGGACAGACCAAACTACTTATGAATCTTGGTTAAGTTTCCCAACGTTAATGAATCGAAGTTTTATCAAGACTTCGGAAACTGTTAGGTTATCACCGTTGGATAATGCTATTCAAACCATTACTAAGAAGAATGACGACTTGATTTTGTTGGAGAATTTGATAAACACCGCTATAAAGGACAAGACCGATTACCTGTCTCATTTCAGCGACTTATCGAGACAATTGAGTGGAACAGTTGATTCACCTGTTAATGGAGGTATTGGACAATACAGGTTGTTTTTCACTGATCCAAGATATCAAGACAAGGCTGAAAATATCAATAAGGCGGAGTTGCTCAGCAAGGCTTTCAAAGATATGGCTATTGTATTGAGTCGTTGTTTAGCCCTTCACGGAAGATTATGTCCACCGTCGATGATATCGTCCCATGAAGCATTGGTTGAGTTATTTGAAAAGAATTTCAAGGAGGAAATTGATAGTTTGAAATTGGGAGCTAATCAAAACGAAGTTGCATCATCTAAAGTGTCGCTTTTCCATAGCAAAAGATCAGATGCCTCCACCTTCAATGATAGGTCTTCTTTCCACAGTTCAAATCAATACCAACCGTCCTCAGCTAGTGCTTCCATCACTGGAGCCAGATTGGAGAGATCGAACACTCAGAACTCTTCACATTCTAATCGGTCTGACCAGAAATCAAACCACTCATCTGGGTTCACTAGTGGAGTGGTTTCTACTCAAAATAGTGGTGCATCATTTTCTCAATTTTCAGGATTAACTGGAAGGAAAAGCGTTGCATCAAGTGCACAAACCAACAGAAACGCTCCTAAAAAAGTTACTGCCCTCAATGGAAGATGGTAATGATATGCGAGAATGATGCTGAGAGTGATGTAGAAGATTCTATAGCTATGTATACTGACGAAGTGGTTTAAAATTTGTTGATTTTCAATTCTCATTACGTAATACACCATACAATCAAATATAATTGGTACAAATTGGAAGAAGACAAAAGAAAGAAAGAAAAAAGAAAAAAAACTAGAATCAACCTGAAAGCTTAACCAATTTTCACTTGACGCTCATCCCCGTTAAACAACTACTTTTGGCAAAATGTTTAGATTGACTGCTAGATCCGCTACACGCTCATTGAGGTTGCCTGTACAGAAAGCATCTTTCATCACTCCATTAAGATTTTATGTTGCTCCACCAATCACCAGAGATGAAGTCATCAATCGTGCGTTTGAAGCATTGGGTACCGTCACCACTTTGCAAGGATCAAACATAACCTTAGAGAGCTCCTTCCAAAAGGATTTGGGACTAGATTCATTGGACACTGTTGAGGCATTGGTTGCGTTAGAAGAGGAGTTTGACTTGGAAATCCCAGACAAGATTGCTGACGATATCAAAACTGTTGGAGAAGCCGTTGACTATATTTTGAAAGAGGAGGTAAAAGAAGAAGCTTAGAGTTGCTGCTTTGGTAGTTAGCGAGTGTATTGAGTGTATAAATTGTGTACAAAGTACAGCTGTGTGATTTATATATTTATTATGCGTTGGGCTTTGTAAGGGAATGGATTTGCGTAGGAGAGAAAGCCGAGTTATGGGCATACGCAAATGACAGTATCATGGTGAGGTTGACCAAGTCTCACTGTCCCCAGCTTTGTCTTGCCAAAAGTCAACCCTTTGTCCGAGGTTCCATCAAAATCGACGCTACCGTAAATTCAACACACATTGGTAAGCAATCCATCTTTATCTCTTCCCCCCTTCACCCTACATAATGACCAACCTATCGGAAGTACAATCCCAGTCCCGTGATACCGAAAATGCTCATGAACACGATGCCGATCCAATTCTTTCTCAAACTGAGGAAGAAGACAATACACATGAGGAAGATGATGAAGACGACAATAATCAAAATGAATCCAATGGAGCAGTTGAGTACCCGGGCTCGGTTTTACCAGATAATAACCAACAAGAGATTGAAGCGGATGTTGATTTGACTGCTGGGTTAGATCCCGATACTGAGTTTATTGATCTTGTCCATTTGAAAATCAATTCACTCGAAGACTTGAACTTGTCCAGATTTAGGAAATTAGAATCATTGTGCTTGCGACAAAATTTGATAACCTCGATTGTGGGAGTCAAAGATATTTCACCTACTTTAGAGGAGTTGGACTTTTACGATAACAGAATAAATCATATATCTAGTTCGATAAAACATTTGACGAAATTGCAGAATCTTGACTTATCGTTCAACACCATAAAAAATATCAAAAACATTGAGACGTTGGTGAATTTGGAGAATTTGTACTTTGTGGCAAATAAGATTAAGGAAATTAAAAACTTGGGCACATTAACTAAATTGGTTAATTTGGAACTCGGAGGAAACAAAATTGAGGTAATTGAGAATCTCGAAAATTTGGTGAACATAACGCAATTATGGCTAGGGAAGAATAGGATACATAAGTTGCAAAATTTGGACGCATTGGTCAACCTTAGAGTGCTTTCGATTCAATCAAACAGAATAAGAAAGATTGAAGGGCTCGAAAACTTGAAAAGTTTGGAGGAATTGTACTTGTCACATAATGGTATTGAAAAGATTGAAAATTTGGAAACTAACACCAACCTTCAGGTCTTGGATGTCACATCAAATAAAATTAAAGAGCTTTCAGGATTAAAACATTTGACAAAATTGACTGATTTCTGGTGTTCATACAACCAAGTTCTGAGCTTTGAAAATGTTGGTAAGGAGTTGGGGAAATTGCCTGATTTGGAGTGCGTTTATTTTGAAGGCAATCCCATTCAAACCGAAAATCCTACTGCATATCGCAGGAAATTAAAGTTGTATTTGGGTCCTTCCTTGAATAAAATTGATGCAACTTATATACATGGATGAGGGCTTTGCGTACATATGTATATATGCAAGTGACTGCATTTCATTTACAAGTCAATGATTGCTGTTATCAATGCAGTGCTTACCTTTTTTCGCATAACCTTGCACATGGGGACGAACATATAAAAGAGTTGTTATTGTTTGTCGTTCTTTTCCATTTCTCAATGAACTCTCTCATCGATCGACAATGTTTTCTTCTTGGGGCGACCGCATGGATCGCGAATTTGATAATATGATGTCTAAACCACGCAAGTATGTTAATTCAGTGCCACCACTGTACAATCCTAGAAGGATTGCTGAAAGAGCTACTATGCCAAAACAATATGACTCAGAGGAACAAAGAGATAAGCTCGCACCTCGTTCCAGATACCCATTGGATTCTCAACTCTGGGACAGAAGTCATCAATTTGTTGATGATTTCTGGGACAAATTCAGCTCAGGTAGATACTTTATCGGATTTGATGAATCCTTGCACACTAGAGAAAAGGAAGACAAGTATTTAGTGACCTATAATGACCCTGGTTTGAAGCAAGAAGATGTCAAGGTTGATTTTGATGAGAAAGAGAATGAGTTGGTGATTCATATCGATCACGAAGATCAGACTGATACAAGTGCTAGCGCCAAAACTTATCAAAGCACAATGAAGTTTGATAAATCTATAAACGTTGATGATATCAAAGCTGAGATTGATGACAATGGAATTCTGTTGGTTTTGCCAAAGACACATGCTGATAACGAACACATGCATCATATCACTGTGAAGCCAAAATCAACTTCGTATTAGGTGATTTAAGTATATGTTATGTAGTAAGCAAATGCCAATTTCCAAAAAAATTTTGTAGTCCAACTCTATGGTTGCAAAAATATTTGGAATTACAAAAAAAAGTAAAAAAGGGGGAAAGCACCACAATCATTACTCAATGAGTGTTATTCATGCAGAGATGAAAGAAAGATTCAAAGAGCTTAAAGGTAGATTCAGTAAATTATTTCAAAAAGATCACGAAAGGGAATCATTAGCTTTGGAGAGGAGAAGAATGTTTGAAAAATTGTATCAACCATCTACTAATGAACACTTGTCAGAATCACTCAAATGTCGGTTGTTACCCAGTTCTAATTTTGAATCAGACGAAAGCAATCTTTGTAATTCACCAATAAGTATTGATTTCCATACATCGCCACAGAATAAGGCATTCTTTGAACCACATACCAACGAAAGTTCACTTGAGCAAGATGTGAACAATTGCACAATGGACCAGTTGTGCTCTATACTTGATAAAGAGATTATTGAAATGCAAAATCTGAAACCAAAGAATATTCCTCATCCTCAACGATACCTTTCAAACTCAAGCTTGGCAACAATTACTGAAGTGCAGAATGTCAAGTTCAATCACAGTTGGGGAACACTCTACAATGTCAACCAGTATCCTTCCGATCTGAAACAGTGGTCATTTTACAAGACAAGAGCAGAGATGACTGATACAAAGCCACCAAGATTAGTCAAAGTAATTAGAGGCAAGCAGTAAAATGCAGTATATCTATTTTAATCCAATTTGTTATCCTCTGATCTGTAGTTATCCAACACTATTCTATAGATAAACGAAGGTGCAAATCCACCCACGTTTGTAATGAAAATGTCAATATGTTCTGGACGTACATAATCTTCCAACGGATTAACCACCACTTCAACATTTTCGACCAATTCATAATCATCATAACTAAGCACTTTCCCCGAGTTTCCCACTTCAATCAAGTCATTTCTTGTGAATGGATACAATGGTGATAGTTTATATAACCCAGAGACAGCAAACACGGGTGTCCTATGTTCCTTGGCACATTCAACAACACTTGCAACTCCACTCAGTGATAAGCATCCACCGTTGGCAAATACGGCGTTTGTTCCAATAATGACTTTACCAACTCTAGACATTACGGCATAAACGGTAGTGTCGGGTATGATCACCGTTTCGATATTATTCTCAGCCAAAGTTTTGGCAAATGCTTGTGCCTTTTGTAGATCATTAGGAAAGTTCTCAGTGACCAAAACGGTGAATTTCCTCTTTAAACGAGCTTTGATTAAAAAGTGTAATATCGTGTCTGATGTAGGAGTTGGTGTAAGTAAGACTTCATTATCATGAATCAAGTCAATTGCCATATTATTCAAGTCGTCATTGAAATTGGATATTTCATCAACCAAGTCTCTGATACCTTGGATTATTATACTCCTCATATCGCTCGACTGCTTTTTGGTTTGAGCCCCGCCTTGCTCTTTTCTACCTTCTTGTTTGGTTGTTGTTGTTAGCAAGCTAAACATGGAGCTCATCATTGGCACGTTGGAGTTAATATTGGCAGAGGCGTCCGTTGAACTTGTCTCCAATCCAGTCTCAATTTCTTCACGAATTATTGCTAAAACACGCCTTACTATGTTCCCTGGAATGATTTGGCAAGGGTTTGCTGTGTGTAAGATCGTTCCAACTTTTCTAATTAAACTTATCAAATCATAAGTATTGGTCCATCTTGCTGCTGATATGACTTTCATTAATAGATGAGCAATGACTAGGGCAATTTCTTTATCATCATTGAGTTGATGTCGCTTAAGCGTAGCCACTACGGGGCTCAAAATAGCCTGAATTTCTGGTGTAACTGTAGACATTACTGGAAACTTGAGTGAGTCAATGTTTGTTAAAAGATTACTAGTTGAAAAAGAAAAAATTAATGAAAAATAGAAAAAAAAAAAAAAAGCTTGGATACACTTTACTTAAAATTAAATACGTAAACTATTTACAACCTACTCAAAGCTTGATACCGATATGGATACTAGCCACTCCAAAGGTCAAATTCTCATACCCTGGTTCCGGTACATAGAATCCTGCTTTTTCAATCATTGACTTGAATTCCTCTTGTTTAGGAAACTTTTGAATACTTTCAACCAAATACTGGTAAGAGTCTCTATCATTGGCAATCAATTGACCCATTAAAGGTAATAATGAAAACAGGTAAGCTTGGTAAGCATAATCAATAACCGGGTTTTCAACTTGTGAAAACTCTAAACATGCAAAAATTCCACCTGGTTTCAATACTCTATACGCCGTGTTTAAACCCTTTTGTATGTCGGTGAAATTTCTAATACCAAAGGCAATCGTGTACACATCTTTAGAATTATCGGGAATTGCGTCCATGGTTTCACCATTTTGAACAAGAAATTCAACACGGTTTTTACCTTCGTTGGCCCATTTCAGTTTTGCATACCTCAATTCACCTTCTTTCAACATATCAGGATTGATATCAGCCACAGTGATTTTACTTTCAACATCACCAAATCTCTTTTCAGCATGCTCTAATAATCCAAATGCAATATCACCTGTACCACCAGCAACATCGAGAAAGTGCAATGGTTCAGATGATGATGGCCTCATTCCTGCGTCCAATCTGTTAATAAAGTGGTGTTTCCACAACCGATGAACTCCCATGGACATGACATCGTTCATGAGATCATAGTTTGAAGCAACTGAGGAGAAGACTCCACCAACAAGGTTTTCCTTTTCTGCACGATTGACAGTTTTGTAACCGAAATGTGTGGTATCCTCAACTGGTGGTGGTGGCGTCCTCTGTGAATCACCTGATGTTGGTGGTGGTGGTGGTGGTGTACTCCCCGAGTAAGGTCTTGCGAGGATTACTCGTGAAGCAATTGGTTCCACCAGTCTGGCAACTGATTTAAGCACAGTGCTTGCAAACGATTGGACAAGCATTAAGAAATAGCAACGCTTGGATTTTGTAAGGAGCTATAGAACCTAACAATTTAAGTTATTTTTCTTTTTCATTTTGCTCAGCATTTTGTAAACCGGAAAAATTTCGCACTTTCTGCGATAAAATAGCTCGCAGTATTGATAAACTACATTAAATGCATTTTACTCTATCATTTTTTGATTACTATAAAAGATTCACAAATTAAGCTTGAACAATTCTGACGGTGTTGGAGTGGCCGGAACCTTTAGTCCATCCTTGGACGGTGACAATCGAGTCACCTTTAGAAATGATACCCAAGTCAATAGCTTCAGAAACTGCCCACCTCAATCTGTTTTCAACATCCTCTTGCCAATTAGCAGCTTTCTCCTTTTCATATACAAATGGGTATACACCTCTGTACAAATGGGAGTATTTGGCACTTCTCTCATTTCTAGTAACCATCAAAATTGGGACATCTGGTTTATACTTGGATACTAATCTAGCGGAAAGACCAGATGTGGACAAAACAACAACAGCTTTTGCGTCTTGTTCATAAGCGGCAGATACAGCAGCAACAGCACAGGTTTCGGTGGTTGGAGTTGGCTTCTTGGCCAAGGCTCTCAATTCATTAAACAATTGAGGATAAGCAATGGCCTTTTCGGCAATGAGACATGTGTTGTGCATCATTGAAACAGCTTCGTATGGGTAGTTACCCTTGGCGGTTTCTCCTGACAACATAACACAATCAGCACCATCCAATATCGCATTACCAACATCAGAAACTTCGGCTCTGGTTGGTCTTGGGTTGTAGGTCATTGATTCCAACATTTGAGTTGCACAAATAACTGGCTTGGCAGCAAGATTACACTTTGCAATCAATTGTTTTTGAACAACAAACACTTGTGGTGCTGGAATTTCAATACCCAAGTCACCTCTAGCAACCATTACACCATCAGTTGCTTCCAAAATGTCATCAAAGTTATTGACACCTTGTTGATTTTCAATCTTGGCAATGATTTGTATGTCTTTACCTTCTTCACCAAGGACTTTTCTAATATGTCTGATATCATCACCAGATCTAATAAATGAAGCAAAAATCATGTGCACCTTGTTCTTGATACCAAATTGAATGTCAGCAATATCCTTTTCCGACAAAGCTGGTAAATCGACATCGGTACCTGGTAAATTGACACCCTTGTGTGAGCAGATTTTACCAGCATTGATGGATCTGACTCTTAAAGTTTGGTCATCAGCAACTTGCAAGACTTCAAATGACAAAACACCATCGTCAACGTAAATAATCTTTCCTGGAGAGATAACCTTGGTGATGTTTTTATAATCAATGTACATAATTTCATCATTACATTTCAATTTGTAAGCATCATCAGTGGTGAAAATCATGTCATGGCCAGCTGGAATTGGGTAATCTTTATCATCAATGGTGGTACCAGTTCTGATTTCTGGACCTTTGGTGTCCAAAGCAATAGCCAAAGGTCTTCCCTTGTATATTTCTTCTGATTTGATACAATTGTCAATAACAGATTGATGGTATTCATACGAACCATGGGAAAAATTCATTCTGGCAATGTTTAAACCAGCTTTCCTCAATTTGACCAAAGCTTCAACACTGTTTGTCTTTGGACCAATGGTACCAATAATTGATGATCTTCTCAAGTATTTGTGAGGAGTTTGCTCAACATTCAAGTTGGCTAACCAAGATAAGGATGAGTGGGACATTGTTATAAAGCAATTGAAGTCGGGTTAAAAGTGGATTAAAAATATAATATAAAACGATTATAACCTTGAAGAAGAAAAAGTAAAAAGTAGATGGGAGAATCGGTATCAATTTATTTATACATTTTCCAGCGTTTATAAAATTTTATATATTGTTTGTATATATAATCTCATCTGTACAAAAGTGTTACACAAAATTGCAGCAAAAGCAAACTAAACAGGAAAAATTGGAAAAACTCCGTAAAGGAGTGAGCCGAAGAAAGAAACAAAAGAAAATTTTAGTATAGCAATACAATACAGTAAGTAAGTACACGTTTCATTTACAAGAGGGAAATAGGAAAGAGGGGAATACGATCATTACACAAGCCAGTCCCAAACTTGACATTTCTGTCGGCCGATGGTGTCCTTTTTTTTTTTTTTGTTTTTCCACCAACGGACCACTGTGAAGGGA
>OGTC01000341.1_pt1 | contig 14414 bp, 11 predicted proteins | sample 1574531 | NCBI WGS metagenome assembly OGTC01 (sample SAMN03295859, study PRJEB24534) | human gut metagenome | isolation source: fecal sample 2 from infant 9 | host: Homo sapiens | place: USA: Pittsburgh, PA | collected 2014-07 | reverse complement strand
ATGCGTGATGCTCTATCAGCAACGTGGGGTGCTGGCCTCCTTTATCATAAAAGCTGTAAAAAAATCATGAGTAGCTTTTCCCAAACAGTCCAACTATATGAAATCTCATTCCAAATTCTAAGCCTCTTTCGTTTCATAACCATATGAAATGACACGCAAGAATACACGGGGGATGTACTATGTTGCATCCCCGCTGTATACAATACTCATGACCTTATACAATCACATTTGTTTGGCTAAGGAGGCCGATTGTAACCTAGGACCCGACCATCGGTTGCAACTTTACTATTCTTTTATTTTTCTATATTTAGAACAAGTTAACAATGTCACATAAAACGCTGAAAAAAATTGTTTGTCTCATAACACGTCATTGGTTAGAGGAGTTAGTCGTGCGCAAAGCTCATTTATTATATATTGTCGCAATTTGGTCTATTGTCGTAACTTTTCCACTTAAGACACAAGCTTATTTGAGAGACTCATTGATGCCCATGAATCAAGAGATTACTCACAAAGCAGTACCATAGCAAAAGGAGCTTATATAAGCTATAGATCTAACTAGTGCAAACTGCTAGCTATGCTGGATAAGTGAATGCAACAGTAATTATTTGAATATTAAACCTTACCAGTAAGCATCTAGTATTTCTTGAATCAATCGAACACCAACTGCCTGATGTAAGCTTTTAGTTTGTCTCTTCCATTACAGCGTCCTTCAATTACCCCAAAAAAAGCAAAACAAGGCCTAACCACGCGTAAACAACGCGTGTAAGCATTGACAAAACATGTTAAAACTCTTAATACCATCTTGTCCTCCTCACTTCAATGCCAAGTACTCAGTAATTGTCCTCATACTAGTCTGTTCCATTTTATTTTGTCTCTTTTGCTCATTAGCTCTACGCCTTTTATCCCTCATGGCATTCAACTTCATCTTTATTGAACTAGTTGTTGAGGCTATTGTTGATGTGGTTGATTTTATTGAAACGTTGCTTGATTCCACTTTTTTCAAATTTGACATTTTGTGATGATGTTCTGTTTGACTATTGGTGAGTGAAGAGGAGTCGTTATCAACTAGAAGGAGAATTGTTGTGCCATTTTATATTGACTTTTACCTCAATATTGATGTTTATGAATTAGTAAGCTTCAATCAAGTGAGTCACAATCGCAATTGCGAAATAACAACCAATCAGCTCCATGTACAGATCCAAACTAACCTAACTTCAATTTATCATAACTTGAACAATACGATCAGCGCTTTCTTTATTGTGTTCTTTGATGACTAATTTATACAGAAAACCCCCCTTGTACATACAATAACAACTTGGTAGCATTACAATTTCTCTCGTAAATTAACAATTAACTCCATACTTTTTTCTCCCTTATGCGCGGCTGATAAATTTTCTCGTAAATTCAAAAAAACTCTTAACTCCTAACGCCTTTTTCTATGATATGTATTCTAGAATTACCAACCTCCAAATTTATTACTTTTCCTTCCCCCCTCTCCCACTCTATAGTTAGCTGCTCACTCGCCCTTCAACAAAATTCATAGCTTCTTCCTTGTCGATTCCAACAATACTACTCACTTTATTATTAAAGGCAACCCCATAAAACTTGTTACCAGCCAATGACAACAACTCCGATCGGAAAGTTGTACATATAAATTGGGCATTGGCACTTAGTGAGTGAATCAATGATGCCACTGATGTACGATACTGGGTATCCAAATTTGAGTCGATTTCATCAAACAAGTAAAAAGGTGCTGGATCACAATGTTGAATGGCAAAGATGAGGGCGATTGCACATAGTGACTTTTGTCCACCAGATAATTGCTCAATCTTTTGTTGTTCATCATTTTTGGAATTGAATGATACTGAGATGGAAACACCGGTGTAATTGTCTATTGAGTCATCAACATCATTATTAGAACTCTCCTCTTCATCATCTTCGTCATTTTGGTGTCGTTGCGTTTGAGTTTGAGTTTGAGTATCAGTTCTCTTCTTCTTTTGCAATTCTAAATACCCCACCCCCTGAGGCACCAATTTCTCAAATATTTCGTGAAAAGCATGGGCAACTTGTTTAAAGCTATTCATAATTGCATCCTTTTTTTGTTGTTGCAATTCACAAATCAAATCTTCAATTGATTTCTTCGATTCATCCAATTCATCCTTTCGTGAATTCAAATCATCTCGTTGTTTGGTGAACTGATTGTATTGTTCCATGGCCTTTTTATTAATATGGGAATATTTCGTTAATTGTTTATTAATCTTGTTCAATTGAGTTACTAGATCATTGGAATTAAACTTGTCAAATTTTTCAGGTTGGAATGCTTCTTCGGGCAACATACCCAATTCTCTAATTTTCTTATTCACTTCATCTCTAGTTTGTTCTTTAATAAGTTTTTGATTGAGCAATTTCGTGGCTGATTTGGAGAATTTTTCAAAATCTTTCAATGTGGCAATTTGTTGTTCATTGGCTGTTTTCAAACTCTTTTCATTTTCATTGATTTCCTCAACTATTTGGGAATAATTTTCACTAGCTTGGTCATTATGGGATTGAGCTGTGTCGAGTTGCATTTGTAATGATTCCAATTCTTGATTGAGTTCGTTGAATTCTTGTTGTAATGATGATTTATCGCCTAGTGACAGTTTCTCTTGCACCAACATGTTCAAACTTAATCTTAAACTTTCAGCATCATTCTCCAATTCACTTATTCCAGTATCCCATTCCAATGCAGAAGTCACAACGTCATCCAATTCACGTTCAATTTCAACAAGTTTGTGATTAAAAGACTCTAGCTGCTCAACTTCTTCCTCACTCAAAGATTGGGTGAAATCAGAATTCAATTCCCTCTCAAATTGCTTCAAATTGGTAGTCAAAATTGACTTTGCTGATTGCAACGAGTCCGAATTTGACTTCAATACAGAAATTTCCTCATCAATGTTGAACCTCTTAGCCTTTACTTGTGACATCTCAATTTCCATTGGTTCTTTAGCACCTTCCAATTTATCCAAATCACGAATACTCAATTGCAACTCATTGTTCAAATTTGTCATTTCTTGATTGAGATTGGATATCTCTTGACCAACTTTAGTCAATTCAGCTTCAGTCTTGGCCAATTCGTTCCTTTTTTTCGTTTGCAACTTCATTGCATCAATTCGAGATGTTTTGTAATCACGGTAACCACCTGATAATACACCCTTGGTGTCAACTCTATCACCATCTAATGTGATACATGTCAACTTAAACCTCCGTGAAAGTTCAGCTCCTCTTTGCAATTCATTAACCACTAATGCTTTGCCGAAAATTTGATTCATTGCTTTACCAACAGTTTCTTGATTATATTTGAGTTTGGAAATCAATGGCAAACACTGATTCTCTTGTGAATCAGGGTACTCCGACACCGACGTATCCTCAATACGATTCAAAGGTATAAATGTTACCCTTCCTGCCTTTGTGCGAATCAATTCCTCGATAAGCAACGCAGCAGTGGCATCAGTATCAACAACAACATGAAATAACGACGTTCCTGCTATGACTTCAGTAGCAATCTTGTATTTATCGTTAACATGAAATAACTCAGCAACAGTTCCATAAACATTTTTTTCAAGATTCAATTTCTTGGTAATTGATTTAACAGCAGCAATCCCTTGAGCTTGAGCACGGTCCATGGTTCGATTAACAAGATCACTGGCATTGCTGTAGTCATTGGTGACCGAGTCAAACACACTTTTCAAACGAATTTCATCTCTCCATAAACTTTTTCTTTGATCAACGCATTGGTTTATTTTAAGTTTTAATGATTGAATACGATTCTTCAATGACGCAATCTGAGCAGTGTGTGTTTCGTCATGCAAAAGTGTCTCCAATTCAGTGATTCTTTCTGAACAACTTGCTGCATCACTTGCTTTACGTTTAAGTTCATTTGTTATCTGTTTCAAGTCTTGTTCCTTCTCTTTGACCCGTTTCTTCAACTTTGAAATCTCGTTAGTCAACCATGAATCACGTTTTTCTCTATTTTCAAACTTCAGGAACCTATGTTGCTTCGAGTAAAGAGCCCTCTGTTTTGAGTGGAGCTCAGACATCTGTTGTTTCAATTCTGACTCCCGTTTTTGCAACTCAATCAAACGAGGTTTGTCCTTGGCAACTAAATCCAATTGCTGCTTGATTTGTGCCTTATGTGTCTCAATCTGATCATCGATATCAGTCGATTTGTCATCTACTGTGTCCAATTTGGCTCTCAATTCATTAATCTTAATCTCCTTTTCGGCAATACTTTTCAACAATTGATTACAATCCAAATCTGTTTGCTCTTTTTCCAATTTTAAAACTTTCAATGACACTTTCAACTCATTGATAGATGTTTGCAATTGCAGACACAATTTTTCTCTTTGCTCCATTTCATTCAAATCCTTTTGTGAATCAGTCATCAATTGTTGATGCCTATTTTCTAATTCGCTAATTGAATCATTCAATTCGTTGAACTCCCTATCAAATATATTGTACTCCAACACTTTCTTTTGTTTCTCCAATGTTTGAAACTCCTTCAAATCGTCACTTTCAATTTGCAAATCACTAATCTTTTCATTTATACTATCCAATGCCTCATCGATCCTTTGTCTCTTCAATGTAGACTGGTTCATTTCCTTCATTGACTCTTTCAACTTACTCTCAAACACGGTAGCACCACTCACTTCCTTCAACAATGACAATCTCTCATGATCTTTTGAATTAGTTAAACTGGTGATTCTTCCCTGTGGGACGATATAGTATGGATTTGATCTTGAAAATCCAGCACTTTCCAACAAGTTCATAATATCCGACCTAGTAGCTGATTTCCCATCCAATGAATAATCATCCTTCTTCATACCAATAGTCCTTCTAATGGATATTTCAGATTTAGCAAGGGGGAAACGTCCATCAGTGTTATCAAAAACAATCTCAACATAAGCAGACATAACAGTACCAGATCCATCATGTATTAGTGCTTGTCTTTCTTCTCTTGTCATATGTGTGTACGCGTCACTAAGCACAAATCGAATTGCAGCAAAAAAGTTGGATTTACCTGATCCATTTCTCCCCACAACAACGTTACAATGGGGACTCAAATCATCAATAACAGTGGCATTCTTGTAAGTCTTGAAGCCCTGTATGGCTATCTTTTTAATGTGCATTGAGTGTGGAATGAGTAAGTTTAGTCTGTGTGTGGTATCTGTTGTTTACAATTTTTCTTATGCTTCAAGACCGCAAAAGAAAAATCTTAATCTCTCAGACGCGTAATACTAGACTTTTTTTTTTTTCCATTTGAACAACCGCAAAATGTCTCTCTACACACATGACAAACCAAAAACAGTTGAAGCCACAAAGGTGGATCACGAGCTGTGAGTGCTGTATTAGTTTCGATTCAGATGTTACTGCTGGTATTGATGTTAACGGGTCATGGGTTCCGAGAGTGTGAGACAGCCGGGCTATTTTGTATGCGGAAGCTACATTTATATACTTTGAATTCACCACAAGCATCACAATTGGATGCTGTTGGCAGCATCGGACGTTGGCTGAGAAGCTCATCTCTTGATTAATTTCCGATGGATATGGCTTTTGTCTGCCAAGAGGAGATCAGTTTTAAAGTTGAGACCGAAGTCTCAAAGTGTTAGGCCAATTAGGAAGTATGCGCTTGTTGGCACCCATCCAAGCTATTGTAATTGGCACAAACAAGAAAATAATTGGAATATTATCAATTACTCGAATGTGGAGACAAGCATCCAGGCACAACAAAATTCCCCCTCCTTCAGACGGTTGTGGATAATTCTCACCGAGAAGAATGATTTAGCACGTCTAAAGTGGACCTCCAAACCAGTATGTGCCAGCATGCATGAGAATGCATAGATCGGTTCGAAAATCTAACTCCATTGCTGAAAAAAAGCCTTCATAATCAAGATTTCATTGAGTGGAGCTGGTCATGATCTCTTTAGCGGGGAGAGAATTTCATTATGTCACGGTCAGTTTGTGGAAGTTTTGCAAACCGGAACTCTAATCCCACTCGACAATTTTTTAGAATGAAATTGACTACATATATAAATGAGTTAAAATGAACTGGTCTGATGTTATACCTCCCTTTAATTCAAAGCTAATCAAAGATGAGTTTGTCTTCCAGGTTAAGTGAGGATGTTGAAAAAGATCATGGCCATCACCTTTTAGAAGCAATTCCTGAGGGACAAATTAGTTCGATCAATAAGACTGGGTTGGAACTTTACGAGAAAGCCCAAGATGTTTCCGAAGAGGAAGACTATGAAATGTACAAGAAGATTGTACGAAAATTGGATTTTCGAATTGTTCCATTATTGTGCTTTACCTATATGCTTCAATTTTTGGATAAATTGTCATTGAATTACGCATCTGCCTACACATTGATTGAAGATTTGGGTTTGGAGGGGCAAAGGTATTCATGGGTTGCAGCTGTGTTCAATTTTGGATATTTATTTTGGGCCTATCCTGGAAACTACATTATTCAAAAATTACCTGTGGCTAAATATACATCATTCATGCTCTTTTCATGGTCAATCATATTGGTTGGCCACGTCGGATTAAAGAATTACCCTGGTGCATTGGTTATTAGGTTCTTGTTGGGCATGTTTGAAGCCGGTATTAGTCCTTCTTGTATGATGATTTGTGGTTCATTTTACACCATTCAGCAACAACCTATTAGAATGTGTTTGTTTTTGTCATTTAATGGTATTGCAACAATGTTGGGTGCATTATTAGCATTTGGGTTGGGACACGTTGAGAACGCCACAGTCACTCAGTGGCAATTGATTTTTCTTGTCATTGGATTAATCAATTTCGTTTGGTCAATCATCTTTTTTTGGTTTTGTCCTGATTCGCCCCTGGGTGCCAAGTTTTTGACTGAACAGGAGAGATCTATCTTGATCAAGCATATTGCAAAGAATAATCAAGGTGTCAAGGATCAAAAGTTCCAAAAGCATCAAGCTGTTGAAGCAATCAAGGATACAACAGTGTTGATGTTGGGTGCTATTGGATTAGCGTGTGGTGTTATCAACGGCGGATCATCAAATTTCATCTCAGCATTGATTAGAGGATTTGGTTTTACTGGGATTGAAGCTACGGCCTTGCAATTACCATTGGGTGCAATTGAATTAGTTTTTGTTCTTGTTGGTGGCATTATTGCATTAAAGGTTAAAAACACTAGATGTATCGTGCTTTTCGTATTTTGCATTGCTCCACTAGGTGGATTGATTGGTATTCAAACAATACCCTTGGAACGAAGATGGGATTTGGTTGGATGTTCATTCTTACAATATATCATTGGAGGTCCAATCATCATGTGTTGGACGTTATTGAATGCCAATGTCTCGGGTAGTTCAAAAAAGACTGCAGCCAATGGGTTATGGTTTTTGATGTATGCAGCAGGAAATATTACAGGAGCCAATATCTTTTACGCCAATCAAGCACCAAAGTATAGATCTGGTATCATGGGGATGTTGACAAGTTACTGTGGAATAATGGCGTTGGCAATTTTGATTCGATTGGTTTATATGAGAAGAAATAGTTTGAGGGACAAGGAATTGGGTGAACAAACCGAAGAACAAGCAGAGCAAGCGGTATTGAATGGGTTTATGGGAATGACTGATTTTGAAAACAAAGGTTTCAGGTATTCACTATGATGGGGGAAGGGGAGCTAGAGCTGAGTATGAACTGTATATGACATGTTTATTCTTACTTTCGATGTAAATTTTTGAATCATTGTACAATGGATATGGTTGCAAAAGAGACCTGCATATAATGAAATCACCAAATTGGACGAAAAAAGAAAAAAAAGAACAGACTTGAATCTCGTAAATGATCAGAATTTTTTGTCGTACTCTAGTGCATTGAGGGTTAATGGCGAGAACGAGAAATGGGTCCAAGAAGACCTCAGCAAAGGAGGATATAACGTTGAGATCTACTGCTTCGATATTCAAGCATGCCGATCCAACGCTTCTTGAAGAAGAGGACAAGCAGAAGAAGAAACAGACGAAGGATAAGGCAGTTGAAGTCGGCACTGATAGCGAACCTTTAGGAAGTGCCCAAGATGATATTGACAATGCAGGATTTCCGTTCAATTACCTTTACAAGTTTCAGGATTTCTTAAACGAACACGTTAATCTTTTGAAAGGGGTGCAATTGCTTCTTATTGGGTTTTTTATGCAATTGATTTACTTGAAACAGGACCATTTTGACCATTTGAAACTGACATTACCAATGATTTGTTTTAATTGTATTGGGATGGTTGCATGCACGGTGCTTAGTATAGTCAAGAGCAAACTGGAAAAACTACACGTTCCCGATTTTGATTATTTTTATTGCGTATTGATTCCATCATTGATTGGTATTGTTCATTTTGATCGTAATTGGATTATTGTCAATTGTGCGCTCAATTATTTCATTGTTGATCAAATGAATCCTATTTTTAACATGATTTCTAGTGTTGTATTTTTTGAGATTTATAAAGAGGACTCGAAAGCTACTATGGATACGTTTCAGTTTATTCAAATTGCTGCAGCACACTTTTTCCTCAGCTATGCATTGAATCATATTAATGATATCAATGTTCACAATGTGGCGGATGAAGATGCCGTAGAAGGTAAGAGATCATTGAAAAAGTCAGAGATACAACTTGTATGCTTGTTAGTTGTGAATATATTATTCAACCATAGCTTAATTGCTCAAGCTTTGCCATTGCAGATTTTCCAAAAATTGTTGGTTAGCTTTATTGTGACTGGGCTTTTTGCATACCCTGTTTACAAATTTATACCAGGGTTGATTAACATTGCTTTGTTTGGAGGTGTGTTTTGCTACTTGACCATATATCAATTGAATCGCGTTGTTGGCAAAAATGCATTGATTTGGTTGTATGAGTATGTTGAAAACGATGTGGAAAAGATTTACTTGGTAAAAGTGTGGGTGAGTCTGGCCATAATTGTAATCCCCTTGGTGTTTCTCCTTGCCAACTCATTCAGTTTGAATGTAAGGAGAAAAATCTGGCACTTGTATGTGATCTTCGCCTTGACGTTTTCGCCTGAGATATTATTTAGTGAAGCTCAATTCACCTTGCTTGCATTACTAGGTATGATTATTGTGTTTTTGATAATCGAGGTGCTCAGGCTCAATCAAGTCAGCTTCATTGGTAAATACTTGTTCCAGGTGCTTGACAAATTTCAAGATCTGAAAGATAAACAGGGACCAATGAATTTGTCGTATATTTATTTACTAGTTGGAGTCACTACCCCAGTTGTTTATGACTATCTCGTTAATGGAGAAAAGACAAGTGTGATTAGATACATTGGACCTATCACATTGGGAGTTGGTGACACTTTAGCTTCCGTCATTGGTAGAAAGTTTGGCTCAATCAAATGGAAGGGAAGTGAAAAGTCAGCACAAGGTACAATTGCATTCATCGTTGGATCATTGATAGCAATCAATGTTGTGGAATACGTCAACGCTGACAATAAGAACTACTTGCCAGTTGCTAATTGGGAAAACTTGTTTGTTTCGATTATACTAGCAGGCTTACTAGAAGGTACGTCTGACCTCAATGATAACTACTTGATCCCCATTTTCCTCCCAGCTGCATATGAATTGTTAAATAGATGCTACTAGACGTTTTGGAGACTTTAATGCACTTTTATTAGACCTTTTTTGAGCGCGTCTCTTGCCAAGTCCTTCTTCTTTCTTTTACAGTAGCTATTGTATGCTTCTCGTTTACATGTATAAGGTGATACTCGTATACGATCTTCCCCAATCACCTGTTTTTTTTTTTTTCTTTCGGTATAATGTGTGTGTCCCCTATAAAATCTAGACCCATAAACAAACCCTTTTCTCCATCAACAGAAAAAAAAAAAAAAAAAATTAAATATACCCAAAAGTCCACATATCAAAGTTTACACTTTTGGTTCTTATTTTTTTTTTTTTTTTGACACATTAACTTGCAGTCAAACGATCTTTCACGAGATTCAATCATCATAATGGTATCACAAAGGACGCCAAAGATCCTATCACGGAACAATGTGATTGATCTCCTAGCCGAAGGGAAAGTTATAGTAATCTACGAAAGACTGGTTTTAAATTTAACTTCGTGGATATCGAGACATCCAGGTGGAGACAAAGCGGTTTATCATATGGTTGGTAGAGATGCCACTGATGAAATGAATGCCTATCATGATCCTCTGACGTTGAAGTTGTTTAAGAATTTCAAAATTGGTGAAATTGATCATGCTTGGGAGAATCTTTTACCACCTATTCAAGGGGCTGTGTATGAAAAGGGGCGATATGTTGGAATCAAGGGTGTTGATTTGGATTCCAAATTGGATAATAACTTGTCGGAAAGTGGATCGGATTTGGATTTGCAAAGCTTACCAAGCACGATATCGGATAAACTGGATGAACTTCCATCAACATCAAAGGGGAATGGACCAAAGGGATGTGACTCTGACCCCAAACTTGTTAAACCGGTTGTGCCACAAAATGTATTGGTAACTGAATCAAATAAAGATTTGTTGTTTCCAGTACTGCATTCGCCTATTGTTGATCCAAAACTTCTCATGACAAACTATGATAACCAATTGTCTCAACAGGATATACTGTCGGTCCCATCGTTGGATTACAAGACCCAAAGACATTTGAGAGATGAGTATAATGAGTTGCATGAATTTCTCATTAGTCACAATTTCTATCAATGTGATTACTGGGCATACGTGAGAGAAGTTGTTAAAATTACATCACTTTTCTTGTACTCGTTGTCATTTTTCAAATTGAAATGGCTTATCACCAGTGCTTTTTTCATGGGAATGGCTTGGCATCAAGCCACATTTATCGCCCATGATGCGGGACATGTTTCAATCACTCACAATTATCAATTTGACAATCTTTTTGGAATGATTATAGCTGATTGGTTTGGTGGTTTGAGTTTAGGTTGGTGGAAACGGAACCACAATGTTCATCATTTAATCACCAATGATCCGGTTCATGATCCTGATATTCAGCATTTGCCATTCTTTGCCGTTAGTGTAAGATTGTTTGATAATGTTTATTCAACATATTATGAAAAAATATTGTACTTTGATGCCTTTGCGAAAGTGTTGGTTCCATTGCAACAGTATCTTTATTATCCCATCTTGTGTTTTGGAAGATTCAATCTTTATAGATTGTCATGGACGCATCTTTTGCTTGGATTGGGCCCCAGAAGAGGCAAAGCGGCATGGTTTAGATACTTTGAACTAGCCGGATTGAGTTTTTTCTTTTATTGGTTCTTTTACTTGTTGGTATTTAAGTCGATTGATGGTGGATGGAATAGATTCAATTATATAATGGTTAGTCATATTGCCACCATGTTGGTCCATGTTCAAATCACATTGTCGCACTTTGCAATGTCAACGGCCGATTTGGGGGTTAGTGAGTCATTCCCATCAAGACAACTTAGAACCACCATGGATGTTGATTGTCCTGAATGGTTGGATTTCTTACACGGAGGATTACAATTCCAAGCTATTCATCATTTGTTCCCACGGTTGCCACGTCACAATTTCAGACGGGTGCAACCTCATGTGATTGATTTTTGTAATAAAGTTGGACTTCCTTATTCGATTTATGGGTTTGGTGAAGGTAATGGTGTTGTTATTAGTAAGTTGGCTGATATTGGGAAACAATGTACAATTTTATTAGATGCAACAAAGAAATACGATGGTGATTTATATTAGGGATAGATTTTTTGGGGGGGGGAAGGTTTAGGTTGTGGGTATTTATTTAGGGATAGATATTGAAGGACGTTCAAGAGTCGAAAGAAGACACTGTAAATCCTATGCTATTTAAACTCTGATCATCACTCTTTCTTCATGACATTATGATCAATCAACCCTTTATCATCAAGATACTTGATGAAATCAATAACTAAACTATTTTCATTCTTTATTTGATCCTGAGTGATTAAATGCTTGAAGAGGGATGATTTTGACGTTGCCGTATTTTCCGTTCGATTTGAATACAATTTAGGCACGAGAATAGTAACACCATTCAATTTCCTCTTGTAATGAGTTAAACTATTATTGAATTTAGTGGCAATGGGGTTTGGATCATCACGAGGGTTGGACGCTTCATGAATGTTTTTGCACTTGTTTCCATATTTGCATTTGCCGTATTGTTGGAAAAATCGACAAATGGATTTACTTTGCTTATTCTCGGGGAAAGTTGCTTCGCTTTCATCGATTGGCCGTTTTTGTCTCGTGTTTTGTTGGTTTGATTGTTGTTGGTGTGTTTTAAGTTTTTCCTCCTTGAGTTGTTGTTTTCGTTCAACATTGGCTCTGGTGGGCCAGTTTTTCTTTCTCTCTTCTATCCATTTGGCTATATCTTCTTCCGTTTGCAATGTGATGTTGGTTCCGGGTATGGCGATAGCCTTTGTGGTGGTGATGGTGGTGGTGGTAGTGGTGGTGGTGGGCATTGGGATTGGCGCTGGTGGTGATAAATCTTGAGTCTCTTTTGTGTCCGGTACGCTTTCGCTACCTATCGATGGCTGCAAGTCATTGTGGGCTGATGTATTCGGTGTTTCATTTGGTAAATGTGTCGGTAGATCAAGTAGAAAGTCCATTGTTGAAGATTCGTACGTTGTGGAGTGATGCTCGTTTTAGATTTCTCTTATCGCGTTATTTTTCCGATGAGTATAAAAGAGGCGAACTTGAGAGGTTTGCACACAATGAAATTGCCGGAGTTAAAAAAAAAAAAAAAAAACGGAAACTCAGATTGCTGGAAATAGTCATTATAAGAACATGGTTGAATTCGTTCTCTTTTGAGACGATTGGTGAACTCATAAAGATCTTGAGGCTGTAGTTTTGGTTGACACTCTTTGAATATTTTGGTAATTGCCCCTTAAAGCCCTCCACGTTCTAGTTGTCTTTGTTTGTCATAACATTTAAAATTGCCGATTGGTTTTTTCTTGTAGTTGTGGTTTTGTTGAATTTATTGTCTTTATATATTGGATTGGGTGCAAAATACAAATTATTTGGTGGTTCAATAATCAATGTTTTTTTGTAGCTTGGTCCTAAATTGTGACCAACCTGCAATTTGTTTCTCTAGGCTTTCTCTGAATAGCTTGATCGACTCAATTATTGTATTGTACATCTCATAAGAGGTCAATCTTGTCACCTTAGACAATTAAAAAAGGTACTGTTAACGTGACTCACTACAACCTTACTGCTCCCTGATTTTGAGTAACAAATTCAACAATTAGGACGATTGGTGTAGTGGTAACATAATTGCCTTCCAAGCAATTGCCGTGGGTTCGATTCCCGCATCGTTCAAAATTAATTCTATTTTTTTAAAAAAAAAATTTCTTTTTTTGTTTTGCCAAACATCAATTGACCTTATTCTTTAAAACCACTTGAGCCTAGGAGTTCAAAAACGCAAATTCTCTTGCATTTTTTTTTTTTTTTTTTTGACACAAATGATTGGTTTGTTGTATTCAATATAGGTGGGTCATATCATACCTTGTTTTGTTGGTATAAACTTCTTTTTTTTTTTTGCAACAAAATCCACACAAAACGTGATTTTTTTTTTTTTTTTCATTAATTTGACAAGAAAGAAGGAATGAAAAATCGCAATTAGTTTTGAAGCCAAGGTTTGATAGTTTTGAGTAAATTGTCAATCCTATTTCTGGGTTCATAAATGCGATTTTTACTTTATGATGGGTTGCATAAAAGTGATTGCCTTGAATACCAAGAAGACGGTATCATTTTACCAAAATAAAAGTTTGTTCTTTCTTTTTGTCATGGAGAATACAAAAACTATATTCAGTCTTGCTTACAAGAGGGATGCTTTACAATTGTTGATGATACAACATACCTATTCCGAGGGTGGATTATGTCTTTGTTGTTAGAATGATATTTAATCAAAGGCAAGTGCCGGGTAAGTTTGAGAAACGTCAAAAAAAAAAATTTAAAGTTGAGCTATCAGATGTTGGTTTTATGTATAACACATATTTTGCAAAGAGATTGATGTTAGGGGGGGAGTGGAAGATTATTCCCATGCAATTGTTATTGTCCTCCAGTAGTGTTCAAGTAATACAAGTATACACATTGCGTTGAGTGCATTGTACATTGTTTGCGATGGAATTCCATTTGTGTATGGGGTTTCTTCTTTTCTTTTGCAATTTCAGTTGAACTAGTTTTTGAGTTTTAAAGTTTTAGGAGTTGAGTCTTTTTAAACTGAAATCAATCTGTCCAATTTTACTTTTGTGTAGTAAAATAAATTAAATTATAGCTGAAATCCGGTTTGTATTAAATTCTTCTTCTTCTTCTTCTTCTTCTTCTTCTTCTTTAATTTTGTAGAAAATCCTCGGTAACTTTAAAGAAAACCAGAAAAATAGCACAGTTGTTGAT
>OGTC01000340.1_pt1 | contig 14480 bp, 8 predicted proteins | sample 1574531 | NCBI WGS metagenome assembly OGTC01 (sample SAMN03295859, study PRJEB24534) | human gut metagenome | isolation source: fecal sample 2 from infant 9 | host: Homo sapiens | place: USA: Pittsburgh, PA | collected 2014-07 | reverse complement strand
CAGTAGAATCTCTTTTCAAACAATGCCAAACTTTTTGTTTAAAATTGAAAATTTCAATCGTAAAATAAAATTAAAAAGAAAAGGAATGCAATAAAGATTGTAGTTTTAGCCTTGCGTTATGAGTCTATTCCTGCTCCTATTCTAAGGCGGTTTTTTTTTTAAAAATGACCTTTCTTCTTGTTCAATTTACGGGAAACAACACAATAGTAGTAGTCTTTTTATCCGCCTTTTGTTAAGAACCAACTGTGGTGGTGTCTTTTCTTCTTCAATAATTGAGAAATAAATGAAAATGAAAATAAAAAAAGGAAAAAAAAAAAAACTGTGTGGTTTCTCTCAAGCAAGCACAAACAACAATGGCAAAAGTATAGGCAAATTTCACAATGTATGTTAAATTGATGCGATATGTATATTATTAATATTACCCCTTGATGCAGATGGTACTGGAAGGTGTTATAAGATATAGATATCTCTCTGTTAATACTTTGGAAACTCCCTTGAATGTGTAATATTATGAATGCAATGCAAATCAGTAATTTTTCCGTTTTTTTTTTTTTGGGTTTTTTTGGTTTTTGGTTTTTTCCAACTTGTTGAAATATTGGACCCCAGTTATAAACCTCTTCTTTTTATACTAGAATGAGCGTGGTATGGAATGCTTTGACGTTCCAAGAAAAACCCTAGTCAACTGTGGTAGAAATATGAATATGTTAAATTGGCAGTTTGAAAAATTTTCTTTTTTTCTTATTTTCTTATAGTTGACAGTAGTATTTACTTGCTGCTCTGCTTCGTATAAGAAGTTCTTCATGATTTGTAATTTTAATTGTCTTTTTTCCAAATTGTCAAAATTGCAAAAACACAATAGAAGAAGAAGAAGAAGAAGAAAAAAAAAATTGCAAAAGGTGTGGCTGCAATTTAGATCCACACTATTACGTAATCTACAAATCTCACGATATAGTGCACACACACACACACACACACAAGTTAATTGTTTTTCTTTCTTTTTTTTGTGTGTTTTTGTGTGATCACTACTAGTCACGTGCAATTGGATATTTTAAATTGACTAAAACATCATTTCATTCAATCATTCAATCATTCAATCATTCAATCATAGATTGATTCATTCAATTTCAATTTCAAAAAACAAAGATTATTGCTATATACTACTGCTCTTTTATATGCAGGTATAACAACTATACAACACTATCAGAAACAGGAATATACCACAAATCAATAACATCATGTGGAAATTTGTCACTTGAGATCAACCAGATTTTGACCGTTGTTACACAGAGCTGGATTTCTCCATATATCTTTTTGCTCCATCTTTATCTTTATCTCCCCATCTTTTCAATTATTCTATCTCTCTTCCACTATCATGCAGAGTCTAATTGAGATTTTACGCCGTCTTCAGTGAGATCAAATCGACAACACGAAACTCAAGTTTTGCTTCGGAAAAATTGAATTTTTCACTTTTGTGAACATCTCTCTCATCATCACCGCCACATAAATTCAAACAGCAACTAATTTAAGTTGAACAAACACACACACACACTCTCCCTCTCTCTGTCTGTCTGTCTGTCTTGGATTTTATCACCCGGCACGCCGGAATCGCTGCTTTCTTTTTCTTGAGTGCACACGACTTCGTAATCTATAGGCATATGACCAAGTCCTTTCCACACACACACACACACCAATACACACCAATACACACCAACACCAACACCACCACATACTCATACCTTACTTTTTATTGCGTAGTAGTTTCCACAGTATACAACCATTTCTTTTTTTTTTTTTTGCATTTTTTTTTTTATTTTTTTGCATCAAATTCACACCAATTATAAGCACCCTTTTCTCGTCTTTTCTTTTAGTTCCGCCTCCGCTTCCTCCACAATCAATACTCTCCCTTACTCAATGTAGCTTTTATTAGTATCAATACAAGGCGGGACAAGAGGACAGAAAAGTACTCATAACCAACTAATCTACAAGTTACAGAACCACATCTCTAAGTTCCCTCTTTTTTTTTTTTTTTTTTTTAATTCTATTCAAACTATACGCCTCTAAATTCCACCATCCCACACCAAACACTACTTGGCACCTTGTTCAACACTTTTCAAATTTTCCTTCTCTATAGCATCAACATCATCTCTAAATTTACGTTGTCCATAACATTGTTCCAAAAAGATCTTGTACTTCACATTCAACAATTTCCTATCGGGGTTATCATCAGCACGTGGCTGGATAACTCTCCCTGGTCCAGTCATCTTCTTCATAATCTTCCACAATAAAGCACCAGCATCATTTGAAGCAAGAGCAGCACAATCAACATCATCTCCTTTTCCTCCCTCTTCTTTCTTGCTTGATGACAATGGCTTGTTTAATCCCAAACTGGCCAATTTTTGTGAAATACCCTTTTGCGTTTCTTGCTTCGATCCAAACGACAAGGTGTTTTCATCATCTGAATCTTCTTGATCATCAGCCTTGTGACGATGGTGTTGTTGCTGTTGGCTCTGTTGCTGCTGTGTTGGCTGGTTGAAATAATCAACATTGTTTGAACTCGAATGTGTGTAAGCAAGAGCAGCAATGTTGCTAGTTGATGTAGCTGACGGAGCAGTGAATGGCGATTCAGGAACTTCAATGGGGCCTTGTTGGGTATCTCCCTTCTCCGCCAATAACTTAGCTCTCTTGGAATGTGGTCCATTACAACGATGATCCAATACTGCCTCCTCAGCAGCAACAGCACCCAACAATGCTGACCCAAACACCACAGCTGCATCAATATATCTAGGAATAACAATAGGTAAACCAGTACAATCAGCCAATAATCTCATCAATAACCCATTACGACATTGTCCTCCACTCATAAAGATACACTTAATATCATGTCCCGCCTCTTCCATATGTTGCACAATTTGCCTCGTTTGTTGAGCAATAAACTCACAAGCACCAAAATAATTTAATGCCAAATCTTCAACCGAATTATCCAATGATTGCCCAATCAAACTGGCTCTCATTCTAGGATCAGCAATGGGTGACCTATTACCATGGAAATCACCATAAAAGAAAATGTGTTTGGCCAATGCAACAACTGATCTCTCGCCCCTAGTCTTGACCATTCTTTCCAATAATGAATTCAAATAATCAAACTTGGATATATTTGATTGTTCAGCCGCCTTCAACAACTCTTGGTTTGCTGGATGAACACTTAAAACATGAGCCAACAACTGACCAGTTATTGATTGACCACCTTCAGCCAACCAATAACCCTCAGCCATAACATCCTTGTATGGACCCCAAACTCCCTTGACAAAACAGGGCTCCTTGGTCATGGCAATGTGACAAGTAGAAGTACCAGCAACAGCAGCCAATCTTCCACATGCATCACCAATGGTTCCATCATACTTCTCTTCAAGCAATGCAGGAACTTCAGCTTTAGCAGCAACAGTACCAACCCAACCAGCATAAGCATCGATAACTGGTGAACCAACAATACATTCACTACACAAGCCCAATTCTGCAGCCGACTCATTGGTCAATTTACCAACAATGTTACCAGCAGTAAGGTATTTCCCATTGACACCAGGAATACCACCCAATCTTCTAAAATTATCTTCAATCAATTCTGGCATATCCACAGACAACAAGAAATCCTTTGACCAACCAGTTTCTGAACCATCAACACCAATGGGAACAAAACCTTGTTTACATACAACAGAACAAAAACTTCTAGTTTCAGTGCCAGTGGCCTTGTGAACCAAATAATCAGCCAAATCATAAAACTTGCAATCATTGATTCCGCCAGGTTTATGATGTTTTAACCACTTCATTTTGGGCAACTCCATTTCAATTGACATTTGCCCACCAACATATTTTAAACACTTGTCACCAGTGGCATTGATGGCATTGGTTTCATCTTCGGCTCGGTGATCCATCCACAAGATAATATTTTCCTCGTTATCGTCGAAATTAGGACCAACAGATTCGGGCGTGTCATTGGATTCCGAAACAGCAACCAATGAACAAGTAGCATCAAACCCAATACCAAAAACATGATGGGGATCAACGCCAGATTCACCTAAACAACGCTTAACACAATAGCAAATGGCATTCCAAATCTCAGTTGAGTTTTGAGTTATATAGTTTGGTTTCAACTCTTGTCTACTAATTGGCTTTTCTGCCAATCCCAAAATGATACCATTGGTATCAATTAAACAAGCTCTAGCAGAACCAGTACCAACATCAACACCGACATAGTAAACATCGGGGTCAGCTTGGGGCAAGTTGTAAAAAAACGATGATTGTCTTCTATTTGCAAGACTAGTGTTTGACTTTGATTGTACCATTTGTAAAGGTAGTTAGCTCTAGTGAATGAAGGTACAGTCTCAAATTGAGTTGTTGAATAAAAGCTGGGTTTAAGGAAACACTCGGAGTATTTATGTACGTAGCAATTTAAATAAAAATGGAGGTTCCGGAATTAACACAACATTGAACAAAATAAACTACGGAGTAACATAGGATAGGTTGTATGCAGGAATACACTCCTTCAAGATCATACGTAATTGGAAGCGCACAGAGTAGTCAAACATAAGAGAATGATGCAATTGACACTCCTACATCACACTACCTTTCGAAAGAGGCTTGACAAGTCAACATCCCTCTTTTGCGCAAGGTTGTAGATACCTGCCCAAATTGCAATGGCTGAAGACAAGTGGTTTGCTGCTTCAAACATGTGATTCTCGTGTGGTGTATATATATAAATATATATACATATATATTCCTTTTTGTGTAACGGGTGTAACTTTAACACCCCTCCCGTCAATTACAAAAAAATTACCCAATACAGTAACCACCGCGGCTCCCGGCATGTATGGAAATTGATTCACTTTTCTTTTCTTTCACCGGATGAAAGATGAAACTATTTATTACTTTCCGAGGCCGAAGCATTGAAATTTAAAAAGATCTACACTCTGTATCCAAAAGTTTCTCCATCATCAGCTCGTACAATTTTGAGGCTAATTACATTGTTAAAATTTCTAATACAAGGGGAATCAAGAACTGAAAAACAACCCAACTCTACATTCTTTTTTTTTGTTTTGTTATTTAGTTCTTCAACGAAGGATACTTTTCAACCGCTTCAACCAAAAAATCAAACTGTTCGGTATTTTCAATAGCTGACTTCACATGAGACGCAGTGATTCGTTTCACACCTTGTTGTTTAGCTTGCAACACAGAAACTTCAACCAAATTGGCCATAAAGATTTCCAATGCTCTTCCAACAATTATGGGGGTGGCTTGGGCAACTTTACCAATTTCTTCATCACTTTGCATAATCTTCTTGATCCTGGCGGCAGGGAAATGGGTCTTGATGCGTTCGAAACTGGCTAGTATCTGCTCTTGTGATACGCGATTTGTCGGCGTGGCTTTCTTCTCTTCATCGTCATCGACATATTCCTCATCCTGATCATCATCATTTTCATCTTGTTCTGATGCCGTTGAGTGATGTTCTGGCACTTGATTACTTATACTACTACCACTGGCATATATCGCGCTTTGTTGTGGACTTGCATAATTGTATTCTAGTTTCGGAAGTGCACTGTCATTGTTGTTGTCATTGTTATTGCTGTTGCTAGCAGATGGCACTGGCCCATTGATTAGGTTATTTATACTGAATGCGTTACTGGAACTTCTGCGAGTATTGTAGTTACTGTGTCCATTATTATTAGCAGCAGTGTTGTTGTCATCATCATAGTTCATCAAATGGCGTAGATTGGACATAATTATATATGTATATATGTATAGATGTGCGGGTGTGTGTGGGTGTTAAGTGTCGTAAAATTAATGTCGTGTGATTATGTGTTACGACAGAGTTGTGTTTTGTTCGTGTAAAGTGGTTCAAAATGTTTTTCTGTTGATGTGGTGATTATTTTGTTGTTGTTGTTGCAATTTTCATTTGTTGTAAGGAATTGATTGCTGTTTTTATATTCGCATCGCCCTCTCTACATTTGAAAACTCACAAAAGAGAGAATTTCTATTTGTCAATAAAAAGAGTTTTTTGCTACTTGTTTCAAAAGTAGTGTATAATTGCACAATTGTAAATTACAAAAACATAAAAACAACATTCCCATCCCCGTTTCCCTTCTCTTCATCTCTTGTTATTCTCTTCATGGACAGCTGAGTATAGTACGTCTTCTGCTTATTGACTGATTATGTTTCATACATAACTGTTATGACGTTACCCCCCTGGTCTTTCAAAACACAATCATAGTCCTTCTTTATCCAAGTCGTGTATTAATTTCAAAACAATTAATAGCGTGTAAACACTTTTGTGCTGCGATGAGCAGTAGTACAGTATAGAAAATTTATCATTATTTTTAAAACGCGGTTATAAACATTCCCGATATACATTCTAGAGCTTAATCTCTAGTCCGGCTAGGATTCCATCTCTTGTACAATACTTCAGATACTCTATACTTGCTCAACAATTGCTTAAACATTAACCCTTCATCTACTTCATCACCACTGGATGTCCATATCTCATCAAATTCGATTTGCAGTGGAGCCTCAACATAAACTTGAACAAAATTCTTCTTCACACTACCAATGACTCTAGCTTTAGCGCATATTTGTAACCAATCATATGCTGACACATCTGCTGTATAATCATCTTCATCTTGCATAACCAGCACGCAAAATTCGGCATGTGAAAATGGCGGACCTCGTTTATACAATAAATAATCAGTGCCAAACTTGATGCCTGATCTTACACACCACCCTTTTGATCGAAAATAGTGATACACAATATAATTGATGATGAACCTGTTATTGGCAAATATCGTGGGTGTAGAACAATGTAGCTGACAGCATTGCATAAACAATTGCCTCAAAGTCAAGTTATTGATATTGATATTATTAAATGCAAATTGCAAGAAAAACACCTCTACAGCTTGTAGTTGCATATACTCCAATTGGATAACAAGCCCGTTTTCATTGCCAATAATATCAGCATCTTCTTTTCTTAGTTCAACTTCAGTCTCTTCTTCAACATTGATATAATCCTTTTTCCTAAACTCAACCAATTGTTCATCCAATTTGGCCATTTCAACAACTTCGTCATTGCTAATCGAACCTTTCCTTTGCTTCAATTGCAAATCTTGCAATCTTTGTCGTTGTCTTTTAAACTCAATCCTTTCATGTCTTCGACTCTTTGTGATATCTTCCATGGCGACATTACCATTACTCGGCTTTCCATCGTCATCATCATCATTAGCTACTACAACATTGAGTCTTGTCACTGTTCTAGCATGCCATGTTGGTTCTGACCTTGACAACACACCTTTGCCAAAAAATCCTTCCCTCCATAACTTAACCATAGAGTCAGAATCAACCACTTTGAAAATGCCATTCTCGTAAATGACATTAATCTTGTAAGTAGCCACTTTACTCAAATAGTTAACATGGAGCAAATTCCACACATATCGCAACCATGATATCGGATTAGTTAAGACAACAGCACAATGTACAGCCACATCAATCGGCAATGGTTTTTGATATATCCTATTCAACAATCTCGAGTTTTTTTTACCCATCAACTGAAACAAAGTTAGTAACAATAAGAGATACACCAACTAAGTCAATGCATTATCTTTTCCTAATCAGATACCGTTGTAGTCTATTTTTTGAGAAATCATGTGCTCACACTGATCTTGCGATCTTAAAGACACCAAAAGGAAATTGAATTGTCATCATTTGAAAAAAAAGAAAGCATTGACAAAGGAGCATACATTGAAGTAACATACACTTCTATTAGTTTACCATAATCACTGTTGATCTTGTTAGAAAGAAAGAAAGAAAGAAAGAAAGTTAGCAGGCGAGTATGAAAATTTTTTCTCTCAGTCTTCGCAGGAAAACAAAGAGTCTAGTTCGTGCGAAATGGTACAAAACTAGGCGACAATACCGTGCTATACCGATTCGCGTGATATGCTTCAGACAAAGCATACACGACCAGACTAGTTTTTGAATGGCGCCCCATATTTCGGCACGGCTTTTCTTCTGGGGGCTATGGCCCATGAAGATGGTTCATAATTGTATTACACAAATCAATATGACAATGAAAAAGCACCCCATGGGAGCTCAACAAGGCTTACAATGTTGCAAGATAAGCTGATTTCAAGCATGATTGTTGTCGTTGTTGTATTTGATCTCATCGAATCCAGCTATGGGAAAACTTATACCGTGGAGAAGAGAGAATACTCGAGCGCAAAGTAGGTGTTTGTCTAGAACCTTCCTTATACGTTTTTATCCATGCAACGTTACATGCAACAAAAAGTTTAAAATTATTTCGGCTCTTCCGACGGATGCCCGTAGAAATGAACTAAAACAATATAACACAAAACCCGTTGAAGTCAACTGAAAGACGCAATGGTGTACTTTCCATGAGAAAGTCATACCACGTAGTCAACCCACATCACATCAACAGACAGAACCCTGGTGTACAATCTCTATCCCGTATTCCAATCATTTTAATCAACTATGGCCCAGCCACTTACCCTGAATTTCATCTTTTTCTGCATTACAAGTGTGTATGGTTATTTCTTGCAAGTTTACACAAAGTGCGGATACACACACACCTGCAGAAAATTAGTCTTTTTCTCACGGCATCTCAATTCCGCTCCAGCCATACTAATATAATGTGGCGACGGGAAGCACAGTTTTTAAACTTAACATGCTACAGTAGTACGTATACGAAGGGATCTCACCCTTAATCCCCGCCATTGGTATTCCCCAATTTTAGGTTCCTTATAGTCACACTATCTCCTCTTTCCCCAAACTCTGTCTAAGCATGATGCGTTTTGTGTTACTGAAAAGCGCATTTGGTGAAAAAAATTATAAATTGACATTGGAAAGACTTTCTCCCAAAATACAATCACTTCAAAAAGTCCAAGAAAATTTGCATTCACCATAGACAGACTCCGTTTGAAAATTCGGGTATCACAGAAGACAAATAAGTATCACTTATCCTTACACAACTTATTCGCATACACATATATCATGTCCAAAAACATTCTGGAAGAAGAAAAAGTCGCCGCGATTCAACCAGATTATGAACCAGATTTTGACACGATACCAACACCAATCATATCCAACGAATCCACAAAATCAACCACACTTAACGGGTTACATTTACTCGATGACCCATCAAATTTTCCATCCGGATTTCACACAAGAGCAATATTGACAGTGATTGGATCCTTTTTAGGTCTAACTGGGGCCCTTGGATTTGTCAATGCGGCGGGAGTGATTCAATCGTATGTGACGGACAATACCCTCAAAGACGAAGCACAAACTGCCATTAGCTGGATCTTTTCCCTATACAATTTTTTCGCATTTGGTGGGTTACTAGTATCAGGACCAGTGTTTGACAAGTTTGGATGCAAAATCCCCATTATGGTTGGTGGTATTGTCATGTTTTTGGGGCTTCTTGCGTCATCATTTTGTAATCGAGTGTGGCATTTCATTTTGGCCTATGGATTTCTTGCAGGGATGGGTGCTGCGTTCACATTCGGTCCATTCATTGGTGTCATCAGCCACTGGTATTGCACAAAGAGAGCAATCGCATTGGGGATTGCCTATAGTGGTGGTGGACTCGGCGGAGTTATATTCCCCTTACTTTTTAGATCGCTTTTCCCTAAAATTGGGTTCGGATGGTCAATTCGTGTAGGGGCATTTTTATCATTGTTTCTTTTAGTTGTTGGCTGGGTTATGGTTACCGATAGAAAAGAAGAGTTTAGTGAAGTTGGTGATGGCGGGGTCTTGAAAGAAGTGGCAAATTCAATTGATTTTAAAATAGTCTACAAGAATCCATTGTTTGGGGTTATTGTTAGCGGCTTGCTCTTCAATGGGCTAGCGTTTTTGATTGCCATGGTTGAACTCCCTCTTTATGCCACCAATAGAGGCTTTGATGATGGAGATGCGTATTTGTTGGTGGTTGTTTTCAATTCGTTTAGTATCCCAGGTCGGATCTTGCCTAGTGTTGTTGCTGACAAGTGGCTCGGTCGGTTCAATACATTTTGCATAATCAATTGCTTTTCATTGGTGATTTTCTGCGTCATTTGGGTTCCATTTGGTGATTATTTAACCGCATTGTATGTATTTGCTGGTTGTTTTGGCTTTTCCAGTGGTTCGGTGCTTAGTCTCTCGGCAAGTTTGGTGGCTTCTATAGTCAAGACTGCTGATGTTGGTAAAGGTTTGGGCACTGCGTTCTTTGTGTTGTCATTTGGTGATTTGATAGGATTGCCTATTGGTAGTGCAATTGCCAGTGGCTCTCGAGCCAGTTTTGATCATTTGGTTTATTTTTTAACTTCTTGCGCATTTGTTGGGGCTTGTGTTAGCTTCGTTTCCAGGTATATGTACGGAGGTGTCAATCTAAAACGTATGTAAAGAATTTATAGAAAAGAAATAATAGAGTATTGGAATCGTTGTAGCTTTCTCTCTCTCTGCTATATAAAGTCTATACGTTGTACTGGACTGGTGACTCCTTCGAGATTGACAGCTTCCAAACGTGCCAAAGTGCCCCTCATCATTAACTTCCACATTGATCGCTTGAGGTAAAACTTGATTACATATCCTTGGAGGTTGAGCTTGCGCTTCTTTTGAGCATTCTCTTCCACTTCCTCTTCTGCTTTCGATTCTTCCTCTGCCGGCTTTTTATCAACAGTCAGCAACAAGTCCTCAACCCATCCTGGAGACATCTCTTTCCCATTTATGGTGGTACGCAGGTTTGCCAATCCTACTAAAAATGTAACTGTATTATTCTCCTGAATTAAACCTTCAAATAGGTCTTTGAAAACTTGCGTGATTTTAGTGTAGAGTTTCCCCTGGAATTTGACAGTGGGTATTTCTGTCCTCTTGTTTAAAAACAATTCTGCATGTCGTACATCTTGAAGGTGATCAATTTGGAAAATCAACTCTCGAGCGGGTTCATCAACGTATGGTCGTGAATATCTCATTGGACATTCAGTTAACCTATCGCTGGGGGAAACATTCTTCATTCCCTTTTTGCTCAAATCCATCAAATTAATGATAATGGAGTCATTAACAACCTTGTGGTTTACCATACGTTGCTCCAATTCAAGAAAACGATAATAGCGAGCTTCTTTTTGCAACAAGCGCCGATGCTCTTCATTCTTTACAATCAATGTGTTTCCTCGAAGATACTCCAATAAATCTGCAAAAAGTTTTGGCGAGCGACCAGCAACAATAGGTGGTCTTTGCGGTGGTGGCCGTAACATATTGTTTCTTTCAATCACGGCAACATTGTCAAAATATAACCTCTCTGAATTCATTGTGAAAAAATTGGGACAATTCCCTTCATTTTGCAACAATACTTTAGGTATTTTGAAACTCTGGTCACCAATACTAGCGAAAATGTCCTGTTCTGTCATCAATTTTTGCAACTTTTTCAACCCAAAAAAGAATGCATCGCTCCAAACGTGCATGTATTCATAATCATTGGTGACATTTATGGAGTAACCCTGTAAATGGTTGTATATCTTTTCAAATATTTGCGGACTCCGATCAAAAAACAATACCTTCTCTTCATTGTCTTTATCGCCAAAGAATTTGGTGAAATACGATGGTGAATCTGATGATAATGATAGTCCACTTAGACGAAACAATTTGTACCCAACTTGGATCGAATACACTTTATCGTGAGGTAATACCATCGGTACCGAAGGGTCATACTCTTCAAGCGCCTGTACAGGCAATGTAGAAACACTCATTTAGTTACCTTCGCTTTTGTTGCGTTGTTGTTGACTACTTTTTCATGTCGCGAACAGAAAACCCTTTCTTTTTTTTTACTCCATTTCTTTACTCCACATATATCTGGTTTCTTCCATGGCCAGGAAAGAGCGAACATTTGACGGATGCTGGACATGCCGATCAAGAAAGGTTAAATGCGACTTGACAAAGCCAATATGCATGCGTTGTGCCAAACTGAAACGAGAGTGCCTTGGCTATGCTATACGACTAAGGTGGAGCGACCCAGTGACCATTTCAAAGGATAAAAGCATGACCAGCTTGAAACAGGAGGATAATGAACTAGATAATATGCAAAGGAGGAATGTCGACTTGATGGTATTTCCCCAGGACATGCTCTATGAGACTTATGCCGAGTTGAATTCGATTTTGGAGAAAGTCGACGATTCGGCGATAGTCTCGGGACAAGCAAAAATGGGACCGTTTAGGTGTTTTCGATTTGCAAATGTGTCACATGGTGATGGTGGAATAGAAAGCAAACAGCAAGAAAATGTGTCTTCGGTGGTGCCATTAGCATCACCGCCCACTTCACCATCTCCAGTTCAACAAACACCACCACCCCCAAAAAGGCGAAGAGTGACGACGACAACAATGTCTAAAAACTCGATTTTTTCCAAAACCAACAATAGCCATGTCCATTATGAGCTTTTGAACTTCGCCAAGCTTACCATATTGGCAATCAAAGGTCCTGATTACAAGTTTAATGACCAAAATATGTTGCATATATTGTATCCCAAGTTTTTCCCCAACATTGACTCGGATGACGCATGGTTTGCCAATGCAACCATGGTTAATAGCAAGCTATACACAAGAAAGGGGAACGAATTGACGTTGTACCCTTTATTTCGCAATCTTTTGGATCATTTTACTCCGGACTTGTTTAGTGTCAACCGGATTGGGTTGAAAGATAACTATTTTCATGTGTTGGTTATTCCTTATATCAAACAAATTGTGGGACAGTTTATCTGCTGGGACTTTGCCTTTTGGGATGTCAATGATTTACAAGAATTGGATGAATTGGATGACAAGCAATTGTTGCAAAGTATCAAATTGTGTATAATTTATCTTTGTTTGGGACTCAGTGCATTCAAAGTGTCGGGAAGAACAACATTACATGAGAAGAATGAGGATGATGAATACAAAATTGATGAGCATTTGAAAATTAGTATTGAGTTGCGTAAATTGGGAATAAAGTTGTTGAATTATCATTTGGATGAGTCAGATGTCATTGCTGAACGGCAAAAAGGAGACAAGGCAGTTGAAGATTACGATACCATGCTACTTCTTGCCTTGCTTTTGCAAATTGAGCTTGATTGCATGTTTAGTGTATTTGAAAATTTGGACTTGATTTATGCCATAGGAGATTTTGTCATCAAGAATAAATTGGAAACAAGAACACGAAATAGTACCATGAACAAGTTTCTCATCAATACATTCAAAATCAAGTATTTTTTCTACGAAAGTACCCAAGCAATCAACTTGTTTAATTACCAAATGGAAAAAGAGGATGAATTGAGGTATAAAGATTTGAATGAGGATTACAATTTGATTGACGATCTCGATAGTGCTGAAGATGATGAAGAAGACGATGAGAGTCCTACAGATACTAGATTCACCCCTAGCATTGAGAACTTGCTTTCAGCTCGTGAACCAGCAAAATTGGATTATGCGCCAACCGCATTCACCATCAATTTCAATAACAATAGACAATACAGTGCAGCATACGAAGTTACTGGCGACTCAAGCGAGAGTTCTATTCCTCGCATGAAGTTTGCTCCGCGTATGAATACAAGATTCACCACCACCTTGGACACGGAACTAATCTACTTGATGCATGGGATACCCAAAGATTTACTACATATATTTCACGACTCTATCCACCTAGCCAATCACAAAAACATATTCAGTGTTAAAAAGGTTTTTCCGAGGAATTTTCCTCGAATTTGTGCAGAAGTGGAGGATAAACTACTACGATGGAATATAAACCAACTGAGTTGGAATCTAGATCCCAAAAATACATTCCATAGTTTTCTCATCAGCCATGTCTACTCCTTCCATGAGGCAGTAATCATATGCCACAATAGATTGATGAAGAAGAATTTCCACATTTTGCAACACCAAACTAACGTTGAAAAATGCTTGGACTATCTATGTCAAGCTGTGGAGGATGCAAGACGGTTGGGTCTTAATTATAAGCCAATGTTTTGGAATTTACTAATGGCTGGATCAGTGGCTACAGATAATTCAACTCAAGAACGTATAAAGGAAATCTGGCAAACGTGTCCTGGATTTGAACTGCAATCAAATTACTGGCGAGCAAAACAAATATTGTATGAAATATGGAAGAGAAGGGCCAGTGGCGAGGAAGAAGAAGCCAATCTAGGGTTTATGAATTTGATTCGAGAGTGGGATATAGCATTAAGCTTAGGTTGAGGGAGCAAATAGATGGATTAGATGTATTTGATGATTTCTGTGTAGCTGTGTCGTAAATTAATTGTGTCGAGACAATGACTTTTTTTTTTTTTGTTTTGTCTCTCTCCATTCTCTCACCCCACATCACCCCCCCCCCCCACCATTTCGTAAAAAACAAAAAATATGAAAGAAAAATCGGATTGAACTGCGGAACAATTACAAGCACACAAAAAATACCTATATCTATGTATATA
>OGTC01000339.1_pt1 | contig 14513 bp, 34 predicted proteins | sample 1574531 | NCBI WGS metagenome assembly OGTC01 (sample SAMN03295859, study PRJEB24534) | human gut metagenome | isolation source: fecal sample 2 from infant 9 | host: Homo sapiens | place: USA: Pittsburgh, PA | collected 2014-07 | reverse complement strand
TTTAAGGGCCTATTTTTAGGCTTGATAATCTTGTCTAAGGGATTTGACTTAATAATGTCAATAGAAGTGGCATACTTGAAAATACGGCTGATGACAGAGTAGTAATTGGCATAGAGGATATAGCGATTACTTAACTTGATAGCAACCTTTTGACAATAAGCTACACTGATCTGCTGGATTTTCATGTCTGTAAAGTATAAGTCAATCATAACATCAAGTTTTTTCTTAACATTCTGATAGGTTGTTGGTTTTACAGTGTTTTTATAGCTATCAAGCCACAACTCAGCGACTTCAGCGAAAGTAGGGTTCTGGAAATCTTCATTATTTGAAAAACCATTCTCTTCAACATCTAAGAGAAGGTCACGTTCGGCAGCCTTTGCCTCTTTAATGGTTTTAAAACCACGGCGTGTTGTGCGTTTTTCTTTTCCAGTTGCAGGGTCTATGCCCAGGTATGTTTGAAAGAGATATCTAGTCTCTCCTTTTTTTGTGATGTATTTTTTTATCATAAAAAGTCCTTTCTTTTCGATTGCTTGCCCGCATAGTTGAAAAGGTGTAGAACTTATGATAAACTATAGTTGTATTTTTTTATCATCCTTTCCATTGCTTGCTAGATGGAAAGTTAAATCCTCACACTCAAAATTTGGCGATGGCGAGTGGGGGGATTTTTATTTTTTTGGCGAGACGCCATATTGTTAAATCTAGGTAGTAAGTTAAGTCGTTTTTACGAGAAATGACTCTATTAGTTTCATATTGAGGTTTTTATATGGTCCTCCTCTACATGTAAGAATTGCATCATATCTGTAATTCGAATTAGACTAGAACCGCTATAATTATCTATCTTTTTCTCGTTTTGCAGTGAAATGTCCGAACAAAAACATCATGAAACTAAAGAACAGAAGTATGACTCCGAAAGTAGGAGTTATAAAAAGCAGTATTATAGAAATTACTAGATAAAATAGCGATGCCTCTTTGTAATCTTTTGCTGTGTGTTGCTTCTTGCTATTAGAGGTAAGAATAGATTGCTGTTCGTTGGTGACTACTTTCTTTTTTCTCTTTTTGGATGATTTAAACAAATCTGAAAGTCCAAAGGTTGTCTTATGATAAATCTTGTTATACATGGCTTTCTTTGGATTTTTAACCCATCCCATCCCTTTCTTACCATATCCTGGGATAATAGCTTTTTTGACCTGTCGTTTCCATTTGCTAGTAGTTCTAGCTTTTAAGCTTCTGGTCAGACTTGGTTTTCTCATTCCTATTTTCATAAGTTTCTCCTTTTAATTTTCAATCGGCATGAAGTTCCCGACTATTTTTCCAATAATTCTTGGATTTTCTTCATATGGTGCGAATTTATCTTTATACTTGCTATTGATAGAGACGAGTCTAAGACCGTCTTTTTCTTTATAGACTTTCTTAATATAAGTTTGACCATCCCAGTCAACTGCATAAACAGCACCATCGTAGTCAAAACCTGTCTCTTTGATAAGAACGACCTCTCCATTCATATACTTAGGCTCCATAGAGTCTCCAAAAACCCAAGAGGCAAAATCGTGGTCTAGGTCTTTGTCATAAAAAACAGTGTCATAGTTCCCATCGTTGAAGTATGAGAATCCAGTACCAGCCGAAAGTTTTTCAAAAACACGGTATTCAAAAAGCTTTTCCTCAATTGTGATTACTTTATTATTTTGCTCTTTCAATTGTTCGTTAGCGTAGTTAAGAACCTTTTGTTTTCTCGGAGTTGATAGCTTGACAACCTTTTCAGTAATTTTGTGAACCAACGGGGAGGTTGGGATTTTCAATTCTTGTTGATTGTCTTCCCATCCCATCAAGTCTCCAGGTGATACATTTAATTTGTCAGCGATTTTTTTTAATACTTCAGGTCCAACCTTTTCAATATCCCCTTTTTCGTACCTAAAAATAGTAGAACGAGAGACACCTACACTTTCTGCAAGCTCGTCCGCAGACATTTTCAACGCTTTTCGACGTTGTTTTATTCTTTCTCCGACATTCATTTTTTTACCCCTTATTATATATTACACAATAATTTTACAACATTAGTCGCAAAAATGCAATATAAAAAGTTTCAAAAACGCGATTTTCTTGTTGACATTTCCTTTTTTATCAGTTATACTTAAAACAATAAGTCGCGTAAATGCGACAAACAGAAAGGAGCAGATATGGTAAATGTATCGAAATTAAAAGGAAAAATTATCGAATGCAATACTACTCAAGAGGCTTTAGCAAAAGATATTGGGATTGATAAGAGTACGTTCTATAGAAAAATGAAACAAAATGGTAGTTTCTCTATACAAGAAGTAAACTTGATTGTTTCTTCCCTCAATCTTTCAAAAGACGAAGCTTTATCTATTTTTTTTAGCGAAACAGTCGCGTAAATGCGACAAACAGAAAGGAGAGCGTATGACAAATTTTAAAAACTTGAATGTTCAACTAATCTTTCAGAAATGCAACGGATGATTATACAGCAGTTAAAAATGATTTTCTGAGAGATCCAAAACTTGAACCTGCCACAATTGGAATATTGATGGTCGTTCTCAGCAATAAAGAGAATTGGCTTGTATATCCAGAGGAAATAGCCAGACGGTTGAATATTAGCCGCGAAATGGTTTTAAGGCATTTCAAAAAGATTGAAAAAGCTGGATATTTACGGACTGTCAAAAAAAGCCTCGGCAGAGGGAGAGGAGTTCAGACTTTCAGATTCTTCTCAGATACAAAAATAACTGATTTTCAATTTGAAATTATGTTGCAACGTCTTGATGAAGCGATAGCTATGAAGAAGTCTGAGTTATCCACAATCACTTAATACAAAGTTGCATTTTACAACATTGCATTTTACAACATTGCATTTTACAACGTTGTAAAATAAGGCACTAATAAATATTAACTAACAACAAGTATTAAATAACAATAAATATTAAAAGAAAACAAGTCCTACTTCTCTAAATAAATAAAAGAGAGGAATTTCAAAATTCTAATATAGGACTTTGGTTTGAAAGGAGTAGGAAAATGAACGAATTAGAAAGAACAGCCCTCAACGAGATATTGAGGACCGTGACATATATTGCTGAGAAGTTGGATGAACTAGATTCTAAGATTTCTTTGAGCATAAATGACAATCAAGAGAAAATTTACTGATAGGAGTAGAAGATGAACGAAGAAGAAACAATTGAATTATTGAAATTCTTAATGACGGACTACGGACGAGGGTATCTAGCTGGGTTAACTAGTGGACTTTCAATGCTTTTGAAAAATTTAAAAAAAGCAGAGTAAGTACCCTGCTTTCATCAGAATTACCTCGTTTTTGATTTCATTATATCACAAACAGAAAGGAGAATGGATGGAAGAAACAATAAACGAATTTCTAAAATTCAGAAGCCAATTTACAAAACGAGAATGGTTTGAAATTAACCAAGTTGTCGAAGCTCGTTTAAATGAAAAAGCCGACCAGTTGAAACTGGACGACTCAGATTTAGAAATCATCTCTAAAAGACTAGAAAAAGTTATCTAGAAACGATTTGAATAAACATTGGATGGATACGATAGTCAGCGCCACGATAGTGAATGTAGATATAATCCTGATGGTACATCGAGTTTGCTTCAGGTTTAGAAATTGGTGAGTAGAGTTCTGCATTTTCTTCCCACCAAATGTAAGGACTAGCCATATTTGGTCCCATTACACAATCGTCTTCGGCTGATAGATTCACCCAATTTCCGCAAAGACATGCGTGAATTTCAGTCATAAATTATCCTCCTTTCTATGGAAACTTTGACTAAAACGGTGAGAGGTCATATTCAAAGTTATTATAGCAAATTAGGAAAAAATGACATCGGTCTTAAGACCGATTTTTGGAGAAAATCATGGAAGATAAAGTCATTGAACTTGCTGATTATTTCATCAGCGAATCGACAACGTACAGAGAAGCTAAAATAGCGTGTGAGAAGCTATTGAAACAAGTCAGCCATGAGATAGAACTCAGGGCGATGGAAAGTAAGACAGTCTAGAAGACAACAAAAAGCACCTGACGGCAATCAGGCGCATACTTAAACAATTTAGACCATTATATCACAAAAATGCTTGCCCGCATAGTTGAGAGGATGTAGAAAATGGAAGGTATAACATTACAATTACGATTGGACGGTGAAAGTGCTGAATTGTTCACCAATCAATTGTTGGCTTTTGCTGAAAAGCAGGTCAAGGAGCAGTTAGAGAATGATCGCATGCCAATCAATCAACAAGCTTTGATGAAGAGGTTCGGCTTTACTCATGGCTATATTAAGAAGTTAGAACGCAAAGGATTAAGATTTCGTAAGCAAGGGAAAGATATTATGTATGATGTCAATGATGTTTATGAAATTTTGGAATTAGAGAAAGAAGTACGAAAATTAAGAGCATAAGGAGATAAAAATGTTTGAACCACCGATTTTAGACCAGCTAATGGGGGTTGGAGCCTTGCTGATTGGATTTGCAGGGGCTTGCCGTTATATCAAATTGCAGGAACAACGCAAGGAAGAAGAAAGACGAGAAGAGCAAGAATTTGCGTCTATGATTATCCAAGGCTACAATCACGCATTCGAACGTGGTAGAGAGGACAAATGGCAAGAGATTCGCAAGAATATTCGCCGTGAGTTCAAAGGCTTCACATATGACAACGAACCGCCTCAAGGTTTGCGTCCCGAACCATTAGCTTTGCCAGAACCACGAAGAGCACGCTATGCAAAGCATTTGGGATAGAGCAAAGGAGACGCAAATGACTAGAATTGAACTTGAAAACCGTGTATGGCTTTTGGCCAATCATGAAGAAAAAAACGAATTACTGGATCTTGGGCTAACGTCCAAGGCCGGATATGTGAAACGAGTTCTGGAACTTGGAAAGGTGTATGCTCATGTTTGATTACGACAGAGATATAATGCAACCACCTGAAGAACGAGAAGAACTTGACCCAAGCCAGTACATCTATGTTGGATGCGGTAGACGTCGATATGTGGGTGATGAAGTATGATTCAGGAACTACACGAAGAAATCGATAACTGGCGAGCTGAGTATATGCATCTTGGAATTGAGCTCGGAGAAATCATCAACAACCAACAGGATATTATTTTGAAATTGCAAAACGAAAATAGACGTATAAAGCGTGAAAATTGGAATTTGAAGAAGACGAAAGGAAGAAAGAAATGAAAAAACGATTATATTACAAAAAATGGAAACAAGAACTTAGAGAGGCAATGAGAGAAGAAATTGATGGCGATTATCTAACCGAGAAAATGGTTAGAAAAATGAGTATTAGCGATATGTCACACTATTTGAACCGATTAGCATTAGAAGAAGCTGGATACTGTGGGACAATGTTTAATTACTAAAAGAAAAAGGAGAAGAAAATGACAAATATACCTTCAAATAAAGGGAAAAGTTATATCAGAATTGAAATGTCTCCGAAACAAAAAGAATTGATTGGAGTTTTAGCTGAACTCGAAGGCTCTACGTCGCAAGACTTGCTGAACAGAGTAGTCGAGCGATTTATCGATAGCAATTTAGGGCTTATTGATGATTATAGAAACGGTTTGGACAACCTGAAGCAAAATGCTAGACGTAGATTGACAATGAAGATTTAAGGAGAAAATAAAATGACTAATAATCAATTAGTAACACAGAGAAAACATGACATTACTACTGACCCAAGTTTACTAACTGGGGCAGACATCAAAAAGTATTTTGACCCACAAAACCTACTGACTGAAAAACAAGTAGGTCAGGCGCTAGCCTTGTGTAAAGGTCGCAATCTTAATCCATTTGCTAATGAGGTATACATTGTGGCCTACCAAAACAATAGTGGCACAGAGTTCAGCTTGATTGTCTCCAAAGAGGCATTTATGAAACGTGCTGAACGTTGTGAGGGATATGATGGCTTTGAGGCTGGAATTACTGTCATGAGAAATAGCGAGATGGTAGAGATTGAGGGGTCTCTTAAATTGCCGGATGACATTCTAATAGGTGGTTGGGCCGTTGTCTACCGTAAAGACCGTTCACACAGATATAAGGTCACAGTTGACTTTAATGAGTATGTCAAAACAGACAGAAATGGCAATCCACGGAGCACTTGGAAATCAATGCCAGCCACTATGATCAGAAAAACAGCTCTAGTACAGACTCTTAGAGAGGCCTTTCCTGATGAACTCGGAAACATGTATACAGACATTGATGGCGGAGATACATTTGACACAATCAAAGATGTCACTCCTCAAGAAAGCCGTGAGGATGTCGTGGCACGCAAGATGGCTGAGATTGAGCAATTCAACAAAGAGCAATCCCACACAGATCCTGAACCTGCTCAAACTGAGGAGCCAATCCAGGGCGAGTTGCTAGACGGTGAACTTGAATATTAGGAGGACAACATGCAAGAATTACAGGTTATTGATGATAAGAAAATCAATAAAATTTATGAAATGATTACAACGGATGAGCTTACTAGAGAGTCTTTTGAAAAAGACCTCATAGAGGCTACTGAAAAGTACAAGGACTATATTCCTACAGCTAGTACTCTCAAAGATGACAAGGCAAAGCGAGCTGAATTTAATAAGCTAATTGAGTCTAAAAATCGTATCCGTATCGACACTAAAAACTTGCTATCAGAGACGGCTAACACATGGGATAGTTATGCAAAGTCAATTATTGAACCATTTGCAACCGTAGTTAGTGAATTTGATAAAGGTATCAAGGAAATTGAAGAACATCAAAGACAACTAAAAATAGATACGGTTAAGAGTTACATAGCCAACAAATCGGCTGAGTACATGCTGGACCCTCGTCTCTTTGATGAAAAGGCCCTTGAATATGTCAAGGCTAGCGATTTCATGGCAGACGGCGTGACGCTTAAAAAAGCCACAATGAAATCACTTGACGACATGGTCACATTTGAGTTTCAGAAACAGCAAGAATTTGAAAAGGCTAAGTCAGCTATTTCAGGGTTATGTGCTGAGTATGGCATGACTGACGCACCTTACATCCGACAGCTGAAAGACCTGACGCTTGCTGAGGTATTTGAACAAATCAAAGCTGACTATGAATTTGAAAAGCAAAAGGAAGAACTCAGACAGGCTCAAGAACGAGCAGAGCGAGAAAATCAGGAATTTTTAGCAGCCCAACAAACCAAACAGCAGGAACAGGCTCCAAAATCAACGGAAAACCCAAATTTTGACCCAGAAACGGGCGAAATTTTAGACGGTGGGCAATTATCCCAAAACCAACAAGAAGCGGTCAGAGGGGCTGAAAATGGCTTAAAACGATATACCCAAAAAATGACCTTGGAAGTGTATTTCGCTGATACGAAAGAAAAAGACTATTTCAAGGCTGGTCTAAGTCAACTCGGATTTGATTTTAAAAAGAACTATCAAGTCAGCGGTTATCGACGTATCGATCCATTAACTCAGGCTGAACTAAATAAGCAATGTGGATGGTAAGTATGAGTAAACAAGTAAAAGACATACTAGAAACTCACGACACAGGTTGTCCTCATGGCATCACATTTGCAATACATCAAGATAAAGATGAGTGTATTGCTTTGTTTGGTCGTTCTGGTTGGCCTGGACTAAAACCTCAATTTATTTGTTGGAACAGCGACGTTGAAAACAGAACAATGTATCACACAGAAGAAGAGTTACAGAATGCGTATGTTGATAAAGTAAAAGTAGTTGCGGACGATTTTATCATAATTGAATTGTTTGCCATTTTAGGAGATGAAACCATGGGAATTAGAAAAGTATCTGACAGCGTAGCCATCTTAGGAGGGGAATATGATTAAAACAGTATTTCTATCATCCGACTACCCAAGTGACGAGGCGATTGATGATCAAATAAATAGCTGGCTTGCCGAAAATCCAGACATTAAGTTGATTGACATAAAATTTCAATCAAACGTATCTGCTGTTGCTGACAGTGGAGTCAGCGCTGAATATCGGCATTCGTCAGCATTGATTATTTACAAAGTTCCCTCAGAGAACAATATAAGCAGTATCAATTCAAAAGGTTTAGGTTTCATAATCAACTGTGAGAAATGTGGTAGCTTATCAATAATCAAGGGAAAAAATGTAGGCCAAAATGTATGTTATGAATGCAAAGGAGAACAAGAATGATTGATTTTATTAAAGATGCTGGCATGGCACTGGTTTGGCTATCGCTGGGATATTTTATCGGAGAAAGCAACGCCAGAAAAGATAAAAAATAACCAAAACCAACTATTTCCATTTTGGAAACAACTCAAAAATCAACAAGCCGTGCATTCTTGTAAAACTGCGAACTAGAAAACGTCAGTAAAGGTCATGTGACCTTGGACGAATGACGCAAAGAATTTCACTCACGCTTGCCTTGCTCACAATTTGGCAGGCGTGGGATTTTGGTAAAAAGTATGAACAAAATAAAAACAGATATGCAATGCCCGTTTTGTGGTGAATGCGCTACTAGATATGTATTTCCTACACAAAGTCGGTTGAGGTGTTATGTGTGTGATATGGTTTTGTTTCTAAAATACATTGATGATGATCCAGAAGCAATTGACGAGCGTGGTTTTGGACGGTTAGCGTATGATCCGTATAGAAATAATGAGGAGATTATGGAGCTTAATGAGGTGTTTGGATGAATAGATTAAAAGAGTTACGTAAAGAAAAAAAGCTATCTCAAAAAGAGTTAGCTGAAATTTTAGGATTTTCTTTAAGGTCATTCCAACGAATGGAAAACGGAGAAAGCCAAATCAAACCAGAAAAAGCCCAGCAACTAGCTGACTATTTTGGAGTAAACGTAGGTTATCTACTGGGATATGAAACAGAAGGTATGTATGGAACTAATCGAAGCGACGCTTGAGGGGTATTGATGAAAGAACGATTGATTTTAGAGATAGAACCTAAACCACAATCTAGACCAAGATTTGCAAAACGTGGGAATTTCGTTAAAGCATACGAAGAACAGGATATGAAAATCTGGCGTGATCATTGCCAGTTGCTCATTGCTAATCAGTACATGGGCCAGCCTATTCTTGAGGGAGCTCTGAGGGCAAAGCTTAGATTTTACATCAAGCCTCCTCAGTATATATCTAAGGTCAAGAAAAACCAGCAAGCGCTACTGGATGAAGTTATTCCAGTAGACAAGAAGCCTGACATAGATAACTACGAAAAAGCGCTATATGATAGCATGTCAGGGATTGTCTTCCAGGACGACGGTCAGATAGCTCTGCATGATGTAGGCAAGTTTTACAGCCTAAATCCGAGAATTGAAGTAGAAATTGAGGAAATAAAGGGGTTGGAAGATGAATGAAAAACAAATAACAGATTTAATCGAAAGAATGCGTGAGCTTGGACATATTTACTCTTATCAAGGCGCAAAAAATCTTATCCGAGAATACGAGAAGTTAAACAAGCTAGAAAAAGTCAAAGTTCCGCAGTTTGTGGCAGATGTGATTGAAGGAGCAAGAGAGCAAAGCGTAGAGTTGGAAGATGCGTTCGAGTATGTTTGGGAAGTAGCCACCGGAGAGTTACGCGAATGGTTTAGAAAACTTGAAAATAGAAATAATTTCGCTCGTGCTTGGCTTGACGGCTACGAGGTCGAGGAAGAGAAGCGGTATTTGGTAAGGATTAAAGGAGTAGAAGAAGATAACGCATTCTTGAATTACTATGCACCAAGAAATGAATGGTTCATGGATAGCAGTTGTGATATGAAAGATATTCGTACATTTCATACTCGCAAAGAACTAGAAGAAGTTGGCTTCGGCTGGGTATTCGATTGCGAAGGGATTGAGATTAAGGAGGTGGAGTGATGATTATCAAGAATTACAAATATGATTTTTCGAGTGGAATAATCTGCTACACAATTGATGTAGATGGCTATGAAACAGCTATGGAACATACAAAGACAGAGTACGGAAGTGTCCAAAGAAATGACATTGATGATTTCTTGCTTGTAATCGAGGAGTACGACCTTCAAGAAGCTGAAGCGGTTGAAGAATTTGTTGATTTTCAAAGTTGTCTGCTTATGTATGAGATTGATTTTGAATTGAGAAATGAGGTTGAGTGATGTCTAGAAAGATACAAGCAACGATTACACAAGAACTATATGACCATGTCGAAGCCATTAAAGAATATTATGGTTATAGAAGCATATCAGAAGTGGTCAAAAAAGCACTTGAAAAGTTAGTAAATGAACATACCGACAATGAAATATATAAATATTATTTGCAAAAAGTAAGAGATGGAAGAGAGGTCACAAATTGAAACGATTCATAGCTATCTGGATTCTGCTATCTGCTGGACTAAACATCTGGCAGATGGACAGGATTCGAGATTTGGAAGAAAAGAAGCCGATGGTTATCTACAAGGCAGATAACGCAGGCGCTGAGATATTCGGTAAGGTCGTTGAGAAAGGACGACACGGCAAGCTATACACGCTTACCATTCGTGACTACGGAGTGTTCGTGGTTACTAAGGACGTGTATGAGAAGGTGAAAGTCGGGGATGAGGTGTTACTATGAACACACTAGACAAAGTCAAACAATGGTTTATTGACCGTGATTTAGAAAATGGTGGACGACTGGACAAGCAGTCACTAAAACTCAGTGAGGAGTTCGGCGAGTTATGCGCAGGATATCTCAAGAAGAATGAGCAACTGACCAAGGACAGCATTGGAGATTGTGCAGTCGTGATTGTCGGTCTGGGCTTGCTGATAAAAGCGGATGTGCATATGATTTTTGATGAATCAAGGTTCATTGAAAAAAGAGATGTAATGAAATGTTTTAAAGGCTTAAATTTAAGCATTTGTGCAATTCTATCGTATAGCGATAGAAGATACAATGGAATATTTCGTTATGATTTAGTATTCGCGGTTGAATATCTAAAATCAATCAGCAAAATACTCGGTTATAACTTCGAGGAATGTTTTGAACTGGCATACCAAGAAATCAAAGACCGCAAGGGTCGTTGGATTGACGGCTCGTTTGTCAAAGAGGAGGATTTATAAAATGAAAAGACTACGAATCATTATTGGGGCGGTATTTGTAATCGTTGTATCGCCATTCGTTGTTCAGTATGGATGGAATGAAATTATCACAACGATTGTTCCAGTTGGTAAAATTACAGTCTGGCAAGCACTAGGGATGGATGCACTACTGTCTTTTATCTGGCCTGTATTGTCTAGCAAAAAAGAATCTGAAGAGGATTATTCGTATACTGTAAAGAGCAGTATTTCGAAAATCATTACATGTGCATTTTTGATATGGTTAGCTAGTTTATTCATCTAAGGAGGATTTGGGATGATACCAAAATATAGAATGTGGGATAAAGAAACTAAAACCATGAATGGCATGGCTGAGATTTACAGAAATAGAAACCAAGAAATTGAATTGCGTCCAAGAGATGAAAACATCATCCTCATGCAATCAACAGGACTCAAGGATAAGAACGGCAAGGAGGTCTTTGTTGGAGATATTATCAAATGCACAAGAGGATGCCTGCACGAAGTCTATATAGAAAAAGAATATGGCGGTACGTATTTTGGAGGAATGCCAGCTGTATACCTAAAAGACTTGGGAGAAGGATATGCGTGGACTGAGCATGAAGAAATCATGGGCAACATCTACGAGAACAAGGAGTTACTAGATGCCTGACGTAGAATGGATTATGGAGAATTGCCATATGATGCGTGATAACGGAGTCTGGGCAGGAGAGAAGCAGATTTCCTACGCTAGTCCAGATGGGAAATACACGTATTATGTGAACAAGCGCAAGGATGGAACGTATTACTTACATGGAGCAAGTAGACATTATGGGAGGAATTGATATGAATGACAACATAAACAAACCAAATCACTACATCGGGACTTATGGTCTCGAAGTGAAGGATGTTACGAGAAATTTCATCAAAGGCAAGGCAGAAATGGAAGCACATCACTGGTGCAGTGCGGTCGAGTATTTACTTCGATACAGAGAAAAGAATGGTCTTGAAGACCTGAAGAAGGCACGCAAGAACCTTGACTGGCTAATCGAGGAGATGGAGAATGAAGGATAGGAAATTTTTCTCAGAACAAATTAGATTGTGGCGAATTGGTAAAGGTCTATCTTTAAGAAAAGCTTCAAAGGGATTTGGTATTAGTCCAAGGACATTTTTAAATTGGGAACGAGGTCTGATACCAAGTGATCGTCAGAAAGAACGTCTGTCAAAAGAGTTGGGATTGGACAGAGATGTTTTATTCAAAAAATGTGAGATTGGAAATCTTAATGCGCTTTTGAAAGAAAAACGTTTGGAACAAGGACTTACTCGTACAGAATTAGCAAAGCATTTAGGGTATTCTTCAACAATCATAAGTTGTTGGGAGAGAGGTTTGGAAATTTCCGAATGTGAGGCAGAGGATATCTGTACTTTCTTTGGAATCGAGATATAAAAAAGAGCCAGCACACGGCTGACCTTCTTTATGAATTATTCCTTGAAACTATTATATCATAAAGGAGCAATGTTGTGAGGTTATTAAAAAAAGTTGACGTGCAATTTACCAAGAAAAATGTATATGACGTTCTAGAGAGTTATCGCTCGTATGTCCGAATGGCAGGCGCTGAGTATTTGCCTAAGATCACAACGACCTACTCATTTGAACCAAAGACATTCACTGGTAAGAACACAGCAACAGAGAATATGGTTATCGAGCATGTGGATGCAGAAGCAGAAGTTCTGGAGATTGAGAGAGCAGTAAACTGCATTATGGATCCATACGTTCGGCAGGTTATCGCAAAGAAGTACATGGATATGAAAATCCAATTATCAGACAAGGCTATCTATATGGATTTAGGCTATTCTGAGAGTGAGTTCTATCGCATGCTTAGTAGAGGTGCTTTGGAATTTGCGGAAGCCTATCGAAAAGGTAAGTTGATTGTCTTTCGTAAATTTTTGGGAGATATTTGCAAGTAAATTGCTAGAAAATGGCTTATTTTACGTGGTAGAATAGTATTGTCAAGTGATGGGTTATTTGACGTCTCCTTTATATTTTTCATTTTATTTCTGAGGCTTCGGCCTCACATGGCGGTGACAGGTAATTGGTTTTATCTCCTATGTATTTTTTCGGTTCGATTCCGGACATCGCCGTTAAAGACTACAAAAAAATAAATCAGAAAATTGATTTCTAATTAACACGCAAGGTTGTAGTCGCCTTGCATTTTTAGGGCTTAGCCTAGATAATCTGTGGTAACGCAGGAAAAGGATGTTTTTAATCTATCAAACATCCTGCCAGTAATGGTCAATCTAAGCAATGCAATCTTAACTATTTCAGTTTTTGGAATAGGTTGGCGAAGTTAAAGCAGAAAGATTCCAACGGCAAGGTGCTGAGGAAATGCAAACGTGGCAGTTTGGCTGTGAAACGAGTCTATAAGAGGAAAGAGGTATTTTGTTCGAGGTGCAACAAGAGCTTAATACCATATCTTACAAAAATTGGGTGCCTCCCAAAAGTATGTAAGGTGAGTCGATTGTCCGCAAAACAATTGATAATAAGCAGGCGCTGTGCATTTTGTTCTTCAAAAGAGAATGAAACACATGGCGATGCGTGTCTGTGATAGATGAAAAGATGATTTTTATATTTTAAAGCTATTCAAGATAGAAAAAATTGGAATAAAGCAAAAGTCATCGCCCGTCACAAACGAAAGTGTACTTCGGCAATTAGATTGCCTGCTCAAGTCTCGCAAGGATAAGAGTAAAGTCAAAGAGTAAAGCAGCTTAGACTTTTAGCGGGGTCTTCGTTAATTGAAAAATGGCTTAGTAGTTTGTGATGTAAGAAGTGATTGGTCTAACCAATCGTGCATGAGTGATACAAGTAGGAATATTTGTGGACAAGGTAATAAACTATAAGTTATCGAAAGTCACTCGTTTAAAGCAGTAGTCTCATGCTGGTTAATGGATATATGGTAGACGGATTAAATCCTATTTTAAGGAATTGAGATGTCACAGGTTCGAATCCTGTCGTTCCAATTGCGATTTTAATTCGCAGTGAGAGGTCTTAAAAAGGTCGCACATCGTGTGGCTTTTTTTGATTATTTGAAAGGTGGTGATGGAAAATAAACGAGAGACAGAAACATTTCGCTGATGAGTACATCATCAGTAGAAACGCAACACAATCCGCTATTAAGGTGGGTTACTCAGAGAAAACGGCATATAGTATAGGGCAAAGATTGTTGAAAAATGTTGAGATTTCTGAATACATCAAAAAACGTACAGAGGAACTTTTCGACGAACGTTCAATGTCAATCGTAGAAGCCTTGGCAATCTCTGCTAGTATAGCTAGAGGGGAAACTCAACAAGGGTATTCTAGAAAAACTGTAAAAACTGCTGAAGGTGTGGAGGTGTCGGAAACGACTTATGAATTTACTCCGACGATTGAAGAAAGACAACGCTCTATAGACCACATATTCAGAGTGAATGGAGCATATTTAGAGAGAAAAGAAATCGAGATGTCTTCGGCTGTTCAATTCGTTGATGATA
>OGTC01000332.1_pt1 | contig 15303 bp, 12 predicted proteins | sample 1574531 | NCBI WGS metagenome assembly OGTC01 (sample SAMN03295859, study PRJEB24534) | human gut metagenome | isolation source: fecal sample 2 from infant 9 | host: Homo sapiens | place: USA: Pittsburgh, PA | collected 2014-07 | reverse complement strand
ATATTTAAATTTGGAGGTTCTGGAAATGAAAAAGTCTAAGGCAAAATATCTGACGCTGGCAGGCCTTGCCCTAAGTGCCGGTCTACTATTGGCGGCTTGTAGCAACTCAGCTAGTTCAACTAAAACATACAACTATGTCTATTCTAGCGATCCGTCTAGTTTGAACTATCTTGCAGAAAACCGTGCAACAACCAATGACATCGTTACCAATTTGGTAGATGGGTTGATGGAAAATGACCAATACGGTAACTACGTTCCATCCTTAGCAGAGGACTGGAGTGTTTCTCAGGACGGTTTGACATACACTTATAAACTTCGTAAAGATGCTAAGTGGTATACCTCTGAAGGTGAAGAATATGCTCCAGTAACTGCCCAAGATTTTGTAACTGGTTTGAAATATGCGGCTGATAAAAAATCCGAAGCTTTGTACCTAGTTCAAGATTCTGTAGCAGGTTTGGATGACTATATCAACGGGAAAACAACTGACTTTTCAACTGTCGGTGTTAAGGCGATTGACGACCAAACAGTTCAGTACACTTTGACACGACCAGAATCTTATTGGAACTCTAAAACAACATCAACCATTCTCTTCCCTGTCAATGCAGACTTCCTGAAATCAAAAGGGGATGATTTTGGTAAGGTGGATCCTTCTAGCATTTTGTACAATGGACCTTTCTTGATGAAATCCTTTGTTTCAAAATCTGTCATCGAATTCAAGAAAAATCCGAACTACTGGGATGAAAAAAATGTCTTTGTAGATGATGTGAAATTAGCCTATTATGATGGTAGTGACCAAGATGCACTGGCTCGTAACTTTGTAGAAGGAGTCTACAGCTACGCACGTCTCTATCCAAATAGCTCAAGCTTTGAAGGAATTAAAGAGAAGAACAAAGATAACATCATTTATAGTATGCAAACCGCAACTTCTTATTATTTGAACTTCAACTTGGACAGAAAATCTTATAACTTCACGTCTAAATCCTCAGATATCGAAAAGAAATCAACTCAAGAAGCAGTTCTGAATAAAAACTTCCGTCAAGCCTTCAACTATGCTTATAACCGTACAGCCTATGGAGCTCAATCTCAAGGGGAAGACGGAGCAACGAAGATTATTCGTAACCTGGTTGTACCTCCTACATTTGTAACCATCAATGGGAAAGACTTTGGAGATGTTGTTTCAGAAAAGATGGTCAACTATGGCCAAGAATGGCAAGGAATCAACTTTGCAGATGCGCAAGACCCATACTACAATCCTGACAAGGCTAAGGCTAAATTTGCGGAAGCCAAGAAAGAATTGGAAGCTAAGGGTGTGCAATTCCCAATCCACTTGGATGTAACAGTTGACCAATCATCTAAAAAAGGTGTACTTGAAGCAAGCTCTTTGAAACAATCCATCGAATCTGTTCTAGGAGCTGAGAATGTGGTGATCGATATCCAACAATTATCAACAGACGATTACGATAATTCTGGCTACCTCGCTCAAACTGCAGCTCAAAAAGACTTTGATATCTATAATGGTGGTTGGAGTGCAGACTACTTAGATCCGTCAAGCTATCTTGATATCTTAAATGTCAATAACGGTGGTATGTTGCAAAACATTGGTCTAGAACCAGGTGAGGTCAATGACAAGGCTAAGGCAGTTGGACTCGATACTTACACTCAAATGTTAGAAGAAGCGAACAAGGAGCAAGATCCAGCGAAACGTTATGAAAAATATGCTGAAGTTCAAGCTTGGCTCGTCGATAGTGCCCTTGCAATTCCAAACGTTTCCCTCGGTGGAACACCGACCTTGAGAAAGACAGTTCCATTCTCATCGCCATTCTCACAAGCTGGAAATAAGGGTGTCGAATCATACAAGTACCTCAAGTTGCAAGATAAGACTGTATCGGCTGCTGAGTATGAAAAAGCTAAAGAAAAATGGCTGAAAGAAAAAGAAGAATCTAATAAAAAAGCCCAAGAAGAATTAGCAAAACACGTTAAATAATCAGTCTATTCAACAGGAAAAACGATAGTTTCTCAGGAAGCTATCGTTTTTGTATAGTTTGAAACTATAACTAGCTCTTGAAAACAAGAAAACGAAGGATACAAAATAAGTGGTACAATAGTTACTATAGATTTGGAGGTATTGTATGAGTAAATCATTTCACATCAACACAATTTTAGCACAAGCAGGGATCAAGTCTGATGAGGCAACAGGTGCTTTGGTTACACCTATTCACTTTTCAACGACTTATCAGCACCCAGAATTTGGTCAATCAACTGGATTTGACTATACCCGCACCAAAAACCCAACTCGTAGCAAGGCAGAGGAAGTTTTGGCAGCTATTGAATCCGCCAAGTATGCTTTGGCGACTAGTTCAGGTATGTCTGCGATTGTGTTAGCCTTTAGCGTTTTTCCAGTAGGAAGCAAGGTTTTGGCTGTCCGTGACCTTTACGGTGGTTCTTTCCGCTGGTTCAATCAAGTTGAGCAAGAAGGACGTTTCCACTTTACCTATGCCAACACAGAAGAAGAGCTGATTGCTGAGATAGAAAAGGATGTGGATGTACTTTATATCGAAACACCAACCAACCCTTTGATGTTGGAATTTGATATTGAAAAATTATCAAAGTTAGCTCATGCTAAGGGTGCTAAAGTTGTCGTCGATAATACCTTCTATAGCCCGATTTACCAACGTCCAATTGAAGATGGAGCAGATATTGTCCTTCATTCAGCGACAAAATACCTTGCAGGCCATAATGATGTTCTAGCTGGTGTAGTTGTGACAGATAATGCTGATTTGTACGAAAAACTCTTTTACAATCTCAACACGACAGGGGCTGTTTTGTCACCATTTGATAGTTATCAATTGATTCGTGGTCTTAAAACATTGTCACTTCGTATGGAGCGCTCAACAGCTAATGCTCAAGAAATCGTAGCCTTTTTGGAACAATCACCTGCAGTCAAAGAAGTTTTGTATACAGGTCGTGGGGGAATGATTTCCTTTAAAGTGGCGGATGAAAAACGAATCCCTCATATTTTGAATACCTTAAAAGTATTCTCTTTTGCTGAAAGCCTGGGTGGTGTTGAAAGTCTGATTACCTACCCAACCACTCAAACCCATGCAGACATTCCTGCAGAGGTTCGTCATTCTTATGGATTAACAGATGACCTCTTGCGCTTGTCTATTGGTATTGAGGATGCTAGGGATTTGATTGAAGATTTGCGTCAAGCCTTGGAAGGATAAGACTATGGGAAAATATGATTTTACGACTTTGCCCAATCGTTTTGGACATCATACCTACAAATGGAAAGAAGCAGAGACTGACCGTCAAGTATTGCCGGCCTGGATTGCTGATATGGACTTTGAAGTCTTACCTGAGATTCGTCAGACTGTCCATGACTATGCTGAGCAATTAGTCTATGGCTATACCTATGCTAGTGATGGCTTGATTGAAGCCGTTCAAAACTGGGAGGAAAAACACCATAGTTATCGCTTTGAAAAGGATGCTCTAGTCTTTATCGAAGGAGTAGTGCCAGCTATTTCAACAGCCATTCAAGCCTTTACCAAAGAAGGTGAAGCGGTTCTGATTAACACACCGGTTTATCCTCCTTTTGCTCGAAGCATTAAGCTCAACAATCGTCGACTAATCACCAACTCTCTAGTAGAAAAAGACGGACTTTTTGAGATTGACTTTGATCAATTGGAGAAAGACTTTGTCGAAGAAGATGTGAAACTCTACGTTCTCTGCAATCCTCATAATCCTGGTGGACGCGTTTGGGAAAAGGAAGTCTTAGAGAAGATTGGACAACTGTGTCAAAAACATGGAGTTTTGCTAGTATCTGATGAGATTCACCAAGATTTAGCTCTATTTGGAAACAAGCACCAGTCATTCAACACTGTAAATGAAGATTTTAAAGAATTTTCACTGATTTTAAGTAGTGCAACTAAGACCTTCAACATTGCTGGGACGAAAAATTCTTACGCTATTATCGAAAATCCTAAGTTGAGACTTGCTTTCCAAAAACGCCAGCTGGCTAATAATCAACATGAAATCTCAGGTCTGGGATATTTGGCAACAGAAACTGCCTATCTATATGGTGAAGATTGGTTGACAGAACTCAAAGAACTGATTGAGAAACACATTGATTATGTAGTGGATGTATTTGGTAGAGAAACCAAAATCAAGGTCATGAAACCTCAAGGGACCTATCTCATTTGGCTTGATTTTTCAGCCTATGATATTAGCGATGAAGAGCTAAGAAAACTCTTGAGAGACGAAGCCAAGGTTATCCTGAATAGGGGCTTGGACTTTGGTGAAGAAGGAGCTCTCCATGCTCGCTTAAATGTAGCTATGCCGACATCTGTCTTGGAAGAAGTTTGCCAACGAATCATTGCCACTTTTTCAAATTATTAAAAAACTAGCCTTTTAGGAGAAAGTACTCCTAGAAGGCTATTTTCATAGACAGAAATGTGGTATAATTAAGAGATAAAGTAAAGGGGACACTATGGCTAAATTGATTCCAGGAAAGCTTCGAATGGAGGGAGTGGAACTCTATGAAACTGGTCAGATTGAAATCATTAAAGAACAAGACCATCGCATCTATGCGCGTGTAGCAGATGAAGAGATTCGCTATAGTTTGGATGATGATTTGATTTTTTGTGCATGTGATTTTTTCAAAAAAAGAGGTTACTGTGTTCATTTGGCGGCATTGGAATATTATCTGAAAAATGACCAACTAGGGCAAGAAATCTTACTCAATCTAGAGGCTAATCAGGAAGAAAAGGAAACTGTTGAGACACAAGTGACTTTCGGAGGGAAATTCTTGGAGTCTATCCAAGCACCTAGTCAGTCTGACCTCTATCAGCTTTCTGCTCAAGGGCAGGTGGAAGCAGGAACCAATCGCATTATCTGGACTTTAAGAATTGGTCTTTCTCAGCAAGATAAGTTTTATGTGATTAGGGATATCCCTCTTTTCTTAAAAGTCATAGAGTTTTCCAAACCTTACATGATAGGAAAGCATTATGAGCCTTCATTAAGACTTGAACAATTTGATAAAGCTAGTCAAGAAGTCTTAAATTTCTTATTAGGTTTGGTTGAAGAGAAGATTGACTACAATATTTTTTTCCCAAATCAAGGACGACATCTCTATTTTCCTAAAACCTTTTTTGAGCAGGGGGCTAGTCTACTGATGGGATTAGTTGCCTTTCAATTTGACCATCAGCTTTCGACATATCATCATCTTCTCTTCCAAGACTTTGATGGCCAAGCAGGTTTGTTTTCATTTAGAATTGAAGAAAAATCCAACTATTTTGAAATGGAAGTCTTCGAACAGGCAGGGCTTAATTGCTTTTACAGGGGACAAGTATTATTCTACAAGGGGAATTTTTTCCTGATGACGAAAAAACAGGCTAGTTTATTAGATGCACTTAGAAAAGTTCCTTTAGACAATGGTGGCAGAAAGATCTTACAGTTTGATACTCGTGATCGAGACCTTTTAGCTTCGAACTTGTCGCAGTTTAAATGCCTAGGAAAAGTAGAAGCTCCTGATTCACTACAAATCCAATCCTTCCGTCCGTCTTTTTACATGGATCGTGAAGAGGATGGTTCTATTCGATTAGATATGCAATTTCAATATGAAACTTGCCTAGTAACCAATCGTAATGAACTAGAGAACCTCCCTTTTGCTAGTGATATTCAACTAGAGAAAGAGATTTTTCAACTAGCTCTATCAGCTGGATTTGAAGCAGATTTTCGTTCATGGCGTCAAAGTTTGAAAGCTGATGCAGTCCATGCCTTCTTCCAGGAAGTTTTGCCAGCCTTTGCAGCACTTGGAGAATTAAAGATTTCTGAAAGCTTGCAAGACCTTTATCAGGTTCAGAAGCCTCAAGTTCACATCTCATCCAAGGGAAACCTATTAGAAATTCAATTTGATTTTCAAGATATAGATCAAGAAGAAATCGATCGAGCGATGAAAGCGCTAGTTGAGAAGCAGGATTATTACATCAGCTCTTCGAATCAGGTTTACTATTTCGATGATCAGACCAAGCGTATCCGTCAGGATTTAGAAGAATTAGGGATAGAGGACCTACAAGATGGAGCTTTTCGAGCTCGTAAATCCCTAGCTTATACCCTATCTCATCTATTTAAGGACCAGGATCAAATTTCTTTCACCGAAGAATTTCGCAATCTGGCCCATGATTTGACGCATCCAGAAGATTTTCCGATGAAAGTGCTGAATATCCAAGCAGATCTTAGAGACTATCAGAAAAAGGGAATTCAGTGGCTTCAAATGCTTCACTATTATGGCTTTGGTGGGATTTTAGCAGATGATATGGGACTTGGGAAGACCTTGCAAACCATCGCCTTTTTAAGTAGTCAGGTTCAAGCAGATACTAGTGTTCTAATTCTTGCTCCATCTGGCTTAATCTATAACTGGGCTGATGAATTTCAAAAGTTTGCTCCAGATTTGGATGTAGCGGTTGTGCATGGCTTAAAATCTCATCGAGAATCAATTTTGGCAGAAAATCATCAGATTTATGTGACAAGCTATGCTACTTTCCGTCAGGACAGTGAAATTTATCGAAACCTATCTTTTGATTTTCTTTTTCTAGATGAAGCTCAAGTGATGAAAAATGCACAAACGAAGATTGCTCAAAGTTTGCGACGATTTGTGGTTCCATCTGTCTTTACACTATCAGGAACACCGATTGAAAACCATCTGGGAGAACTCTGGTCGATTTTTCAGATTGTCTTACCAGGCCTCTTACCTGCTAAGAAGGAGTTTATGAAACTATCAACTGAAAGAGTGGCTCAATTTATCAAACCCTTTGTCATGAGACGCAAGAAAGAAGAGGTTTTGACAGAGTTGCCTGACTTGATTGAAGTCGTCTATAAGAATGAACTGGAGGATCAACAAAAAGCTATCTATCTGGCTCAATTGCAACAGATGCAGGAGCGTCTGGGACAGGTAAGCGATTCGGAATTTCAACGAAATCGCGTCGAAATTTTGACTGGTCTCATGCGTCTGCGTCAGATTTGTGATACACCTGCGCTCTTTATGGATGACTACCAAGGAGAGAGCGGGAAGCTGGATAGTTTACGAGATTTGCTGGTTCAGATTGCTGAAGGTAGACACCGTGTACTTATCTTCTCACAATTTAGAGGTATGTTGGATCGGATTGAGCAAGAGCTACCTGACTTAGGCTTGACTTCCTTTAAAATTACGGGCTCAACTCCTTCTCAAGAACGTCAGGAAATGACTAAGGCTTTTAACCAAGGAGAGCGCGATGTATTCTTGATTTCTTTAAAAGCTGGTGGGGTTGGACTAAATCTCACTGGTGCGGATACGGTCATTCTAGTAGACTTATGGTGGAATCCTGCAGTTGAATCTCAGGCTATCGGTCGAGCTCATCGTATGGGACAAGAGCAGGCTGTTGAAGTTTATCGCCTTGTGACTCGAGGTACAATTGAAGAAAAGATTCAAGAATTACAAGAGAAAAAGAAAAATCTTGTTTCTGAAATCTTGGATGGAACAGAGTCTCGAGGAAGTCTGAGTCTAGCTGAAATACGAGAAATTTTAGGGATTTCATGAGCCTATACTTGAAAAATCAAGACATTACGCTATAATGGAGTATTGAAAGGAAATAAATATGACACAAAAACGATTTCCAATAGTGGCAGATGATGAAGTCATGTTGACAGAAATGCCAGTTATGAATCTCTACGATGAGTCTGATTTCATCAGTAATATCAAAGGTGATTATCAAGATAAAAACTACTTAGAATGGTCTCCAATCACTGAAGAAAAAAAGCAAGAGAAAGCCAAGCCTCTTGTAAAACCGATTGAGAAAAAAGAAAAATCCTATGCTGAATTAGCGCGTGAAGAAGCTCGTGCGGATTTGAAAAAGAAGCGTTCGGCTCGATATTTGACTCAGGATGTGAGTCATACGAGACGTCAAACGAAAACAAGCCAGGTGCGTCCAGCAAATCAACCGACAGCACCTTTTCAAAAAGAAAATCCAGGAGAATTTGCGAAATATAGTCAGAAGTTAGGTCAATCTCACTATATTTTGGCAGAAACCGTTTCTCAAGTGGAACATCCAATTTCAGACGGTGAAACAAGACGTTCCAAGAAAAACAATTATGACTTTTTAAAGAAAAGCCAAATTTATAACAAAAAAAGTAAACAAAAAGAACAAGAACGTCATGTGGCCCAAGAGCTTAACTTGACTAGAATGAGCGAATAGAGGGGAAGAAAATGGCAAAAACCTATCATTTTATCGGAATCAAAGGATCAGGTATGAGTGCCTTGGCTTTGATGTTGCATCAAATGGGGCACAAGGTGCAAGGTTCTGACGTTGAAAAGTACTATTTTACTCAACGTGGACTAGAGCAAGCAGGGATTACAATTTTACCTTTTGATGAAAAAAATCTTCAAGGAGATTTAGAAATTATCGCTGGTAATGCCTTCCGTCCAGATAACAATGTTGAAATTGCTTATGCAGACCAAAATGGTATCAGCTACAAACGTTACCATGAGTTTCTTGGTAGCTTTATGCGTGACTTTATCAGTATGGGAGTTGCAGGTGCACACGGTAAGACGTCAACGACAGGGATGCTTTCTCACGTCTTGTCACACATCACTGATACAAGCTACTTGATCGGAGATGGTACAGGTCGTGGTTCTGAAAATGCCAAGTATTTTGTCTTTGAATCAGACGAGTATGAGCGCCATTTCATGCCGTATCACCCAGAATATTCTATTATTACGAACATTGACTTTGACCATCCTGACTATTTCACAAGCTTGGAAGATGTCTTCAACGCCTTCAATGATTATGCTAAACAAATTACCAAAGGTTTGTTTGTCTATGGTGAAGATGCTGAGTTACGTAAGATTACAGCAAATGCCCCAATCTATTATTACGGTTTTGAAGCAGAAGGTAATGACTTTGTAGCCAGCGATTTACTTCGTTCTACAACAGGTTCAACCTTTACCGTTCACTTCCGTGGTCAAGAGTTGGGCCAATTCCATATTCCAACTTTCGGTCGCCACAACATCATGAATGCCACAGCAGTGATTGGTTTGCTTTATACTGCTGGCTTTGACTTGAATTTGGTGCGTGAACACTTGAAGACTTTTGGAGGAGTGAAACGTCGCTTTACAGAAAAGGTTGTTAATAATACGGTTATCATCGATGACTTTGCCCACCATCCAACAGAGATCATTGCGACTCTTGATGCTGCACGTCAGAAATATCCAAGCAAGGAAATCGTGGCTATCTTCCAACCGCATACTTTTACTCGTACAATCGCCTTGTTGGATGATTTTGCCCAAGCCTTGAATCAGGCTGATGCAGTTTATCTAGCACAAATCTATGGATCTGCTCGTGAGGTGGACCATGGTGATGTCAAAGTAGAAGACCTTGCCAATAAAATCAATAAGAAACATCAAGTTATCACAGTTGAAAATGTTTCTCCACTCCTAGACCATGACAATGCTGTCTATGTCTTCATGGGAGCTGGCGACATCCAAACGTATGAATATTCATTCGAACGTCTCTTGTCTAATTTGACAAGCAATGTTCAGTAAGGAAGATCATGGAATTTCCAATTAAAATCAGGGAAGCTCAGGATTCAGATATTGATCAGATTTGCTTGATACAAGAAAGTATTTCAAGCTCCCTAGAAATAATGAATAAAGAAATAATAGAAGAACGTATCCGCAACCATGCGGGTACGTTTCTCTTAGCTAGCCTGGATGATCAGGTGATTGCTTATATTTTAGCGACAGATTTTGCTACATCCTCAGTAAGTAGATGGATAGTAGAGATGGCAGATGGAGAAGCTATTAGTAATAGAAATCTCGTTATTGATGCTTTATCTGTTCATCCGAATTATCAGAGGCAAGGATTTGGAACTTTGTTGCTAGCAGCTTTGAAGGAAGTTACCCGTCAGCAAGATAGACCAGGTATTTATCTGCTTTGTGAGGATGAGTTGCTAGCCTACTTTGAAATGAATGGATTTGTAGAACAGGGGATCGTAGATGGAGAAAGGAGCAGTGAGGTTGACTTTCTCATGCGTTGGCAGAATCCCTACTATCAGGAGGAAATATGATTATTAGACCAGCGAGATTGACAGATTTAGATCGTATCTTTGAAATTGAACTAGAGAACTTTTCAATTGAAGAAGCCATTCCTCGCCCTGTTTTTGAAGCTCATCTGAAGGAAATTAAGACTAGTTTTTTAGTGGCTGAAAAAGAGGGGGAAATACTAGGCTATATTGAGGGACCAGTAGTCCCTCGTCGACATTTACAAGACCAATCCTTTACAGAAGACATTAAAGATTATAGCCATCAAAAAGGTGGCTATATCTCTGTGACTTGTCTATCCATTGCTAAGAAAGCTCAAGCTTTAGGTGTCGGACGAAAATTATTGACCGCCTTAAAAGAGATCGCTCTTGAGCATGAGCGTGAGGGAATCAATCTGACCTGTCATGACTATCTCATTGGCTATTATGAGAAACATGGTTTTGTGAATGAAGGAAAATCTAAGTCGACTTTTGCTGGGGAAGAATGGTATGATATGATCTGGGAAAACACGAATTAGGCATCAGAAAGGCATCTATGGTTGCTTTTCTTTAGTTTTTAAGATATAATATTATGGATTATCAACAAGGAGGTAACACCTTTGAGCGAAAATTCTCGAGAAGAAGAAAAGTTAAGTTTTAAAGAACAAATTTTAAGAGATTTAGAAAGATTAAAAAGAGAAGACAGCATCGCAAGTACTAAAAGTAATAACGATGATTTGTTTTCAAATTTAAGTAATAGTTCAGAAGCGGAAAAACCAGTGGAAGAACCTTCTGTAGAAGACTTGATGGCCAATTCTGTTTCACTAGTGGATGAATTGCTTGCTAATGCACCAACAGTTCCACCACGTCCAGTATTACAAGACGATTCTGTTGGAACTTCTGTTGCTTCAGATCCAGCTGTAGCTCCAGATCCTCTACCAACAACAGAACCTTTACCATCAACGGAACCTGCTGAACCCGTTAAGCCTCTTGAACCTACTCAACCAGTGGAAGAAGAGAAAGAGTTCAATGCTATTTCGACAAGGATTCCAGTTTCTTATCGTACGAATCAGGCCAAACCAAGTCCTGCTAGAAAGAATATTAAACCTCAACCGAAACCAACAGTTCTTGCAAAAGAAACTCCAAGTCAAGAACCAGTTGCTCCAGTTGAAACTAGAACTGAACTTCCTAGAAGAAGTCGTAAAGAGTCAGTGAAACCAATCAAGAAAAAGAAAAAATCACGCTTGAAAGGATTTTTCGTAACAGTATTTGTTTTATTGGTTTTACTAGGTGTGGGTGGTTTCTTTGGTTACCGTTATGTCGAATCTGCACTCCAACCAGTTGATGCAAATTCAAAACAGTATGTCACGGTTCAAATTCCAGAAGGGGCTAATCTTCAGCAAATTGGTGACACCTTAGAAAAATCTGAATTGGTAAAACACGGTTTTATCTTTAGCCTTTATGCTAAGTATAAAGACTATTCTGATTTAAAATCTGGTTACTACAATTTGCAAAAGAGCATGAGTACAGATGATATCATCAAAGAATTGCAAAAGGGTGGAACTCCTCAGCCTCAAGAGGTTGCACTTGCAAATCTTACAATCCCTGAAGGTTATACCCTTGATCAAATCGCACAAACAGTTGGTCAGCTTCAAGGAGAGTTTAAAGAACCCTTGACTGCGGATGCCTTCCTGGCAAAAGTTCAAGATGAAACCTTTATCTCTCAATTAGTTGCTAAGTACCCAACCCTTCTCGAAAGTCTACCAACTAAGGAAAGTGGTGTTCGTTACCGTTTAGAAGGTTATCTTTTCCCAGCAACATATAGCATCAAAGAAAGCACAACTGTTGAAAGCTTGATTGATGAAATGGTGGCAGCTATGGACCAAAACTTGTCAGGGCATTATACTGCAATCAAAGAAAAGAATTTGACAGTGAATGAACTCCTCACCATTGCATCACTTGTGGAAAAAGAAGGGTTGAAAACTGATGATCGTAAGCTAATTGCTGGAGTTTTCTATAATCGTTTGAATCTTGGTATGCCACTCCAAAGTAACATTGCTATTCTCTATGCCGAAGGTAAACTAGGACAAAATATTAGCTTGGCAGATGATGCAGCAATTGATACAACAATCAATTCTCCATATAATGTTTATACAAACCTTGGCTTAATGCCTGGCCCAGTAGACAGTCCAAGTCTGGATGCAATTGAAGCAAGTATCAATCAAACTAAGAGTGACAATCTCTACTTTGTAGCCAATGTACAAGATGGTAAGGTTTACTTTGCAACTACACGAGAGGAACATGATCGAAACGTTGCAGAGCATGTTAACAGTAAATTGACACAATCAAGTAGTTCAAACTAACTCTTAGAACAAGATTTGCTATTACATCCGTGAATGTAGAAAAGAATCTCTTATTTTTACGGAAATAGCAAGTCACACAAGTCTTTCCGCTATGATTAGAAACGCCTGAAATTCACAAGTTTTAGGCGTTCGGAAATTGAGAAAGTAAATCCTATCTAATTATTTGAACCTGAGTCTAGAAGTGATAGAATCATTAGGTTTAGGCACAGATTTTAAAAGGTCGCTACTGACCAAAATCATTTAAGGAAAGCTTTTAAAAGACTTTGTCTTCATTGTAAAATTATGTGGTTTACCACATAATTTTGCTTTACTACCTAAAGAAATTTAAATTTAATCAAAAGAAAGTTGAGAAAAATGGCAGAAAAAACATATCCAATGACCCTTGAAGAAAAGGAAAAACTCGAAAAAGAATTAGAAGAGTTGAAACTAGTTCGTCGTCCAGAAGTTGTAGAACGCATCAAGATTGCGCGTTCATACGGTGACTTGTCAGAAAATAGTGAGTATGAAGCAGCTAAGGACGAGCAAGCCTTCGTTGAAGGACAAATCTCTAGCTTGGAAACAAAAATCCGTTATGCTGAGATTGTCAATAGCGATGCAGTTGCTCAAGATGAAGTTGCTATCGGGAAAACAGTCACTATCCAAGAAATTGGTGAAGACGACGAAGAAGTATATATCATCGTGGGATCAGCGGGTGCAGATGCCTTTGCAGGTAAAGTATCAAATGAAAGCCCAATTGGGCAAGCCTTGATTGGTAAGAAAACAGGTGATACTGCTACGATTGAAACACCTGTAGGAAGCTATGATGTTAAAATCTTAAAAGTAGAAAAAACAGTTTAATAGGAATGAAAAGAAGGAGTAGATATAGGGAAAGCGCTTCCCGTTACTCCTTTTCTTAATTCTAAAAACTAGAGGAGACTATATGAATTCAGAAAATAAGCACAAAAAGAAAAATAAAATGGAACGTGGGTTAACCAATCGCCATGTTCAGGTTATGGCGATTGCAGGAACAATTGGAACAGGACTTTTTCTAGGAGCTGGACGTTCCATTAGTTTGACGGGTCCGTCAATCGTCTTAGTCTATATGATTACGGGTGGCTTCATGTATCTTATGATGCGCGCTATTGGGGAAATGTTGTACCAAGATCCGGAGCAACACACCTTTATCAACTTTATTACGCGTTATCTTGGTCAGGGATGGGGTTACTTCTCAGTCTGGTCTTACTGGCTCTCAGTAGTCTTTATTGGAATGGCTGAGATTACGGCTATTGCTCACTATGTTCAGTTTTGGTTTCCATCTTGGCCCTCTTGGTTGATTCAGGTTGTATTTCTGACAATACTCGGCTTAGTGAACTTGATTGCCGTTAAAATCTTTGGTGAGGTGGAATTTTGGTTTGCTATGATTAAAATTGTGGCCATTCTTGCCATGATTGCAACAGGTGTTTTTCTAGTTTTGACTGGCTTTGAAACGCCTTATGGTTCAGCAAGCCTTGCCAATATCAGTGATCATTTCTCCCTTTTCCCAAATGGAGGTATGAACTTTGTCATGGCCTTTCAAATGGTTTTCTTTGCTTACTTGATGATTGAGTTTATCGGTGTTACAACATCTGAAACCAAGGATCCTCGAAAAGTATTGCCTAAGGCTGTTAAGGAAATTCCTTTGCGAATTATCTTTTTCTACGGTGGAGCTCTCTTAGCCATCATGTCTATTATTCCTTGGCGTGAGCTTTCTGCGACAGATTCACCATTTGTGACAGTGTTTGAACTTGTTGGTCTTAAGTGGGCGGCGGCCTTGATTAACTTTGTTGTCTTGACTTCAGCAGCGTCAGCCTTGAATTCAACCCTTTACTCAACAGGTCGTCACTTGTACCAAATTGCCCATGATTCACCAAATCGTTTCTTGAAAGCTATTAAGGCAGACACACTCTCACGCCACAACGTTCCTCAGAATGCAATCATTGCTTCTGCCGTATTGATTGGTTTTGCAGCCTTCATCAATGTACTTCCTGGCGTATCAGATGCCTTTGCTTTGATTACAGCTTCTTCATCAGGTGTTTATATCGCTATCTACATCTTGATTATGGTAGCCCATCTCAAGTATCGCAAGTCTAAAGACTTTATGGCAAATGGCTATCTCATGCCTCAATACTGCTTGCTAAATCCTCTGACCATGCTCTTCTTTATCTTTGTATTTGGAACACTCTTCTTACAAGAATCAACTGTAATGGGAGCTAGAGGTTCAGCTATCTGGATTGTCGCATTTGGTATTTATAGCCAATGGAAATTTAGAAAATAAGTTTTACTCTCATCAACTTAGGTTGGTGAGTTTTTTTAGTTTGACAGTTCTTCAAAATAGGAATATAATCAAGGCGTGAGTGTCTTTGAGGAGGTTTTGATGCACATTAGATTGGATAATACAGAGTCTCAGAAATCACAGGAAATAGGGAATTTGATTCGCTCCTATAATCGTTCTAAGAGAGAAGCAGCTGAAAGTGAGCCACTTAACCTTTATGTCGAAGATGATAGCGGTCAACTCATGGCTGGTTTAGTAGCAGAGACCTTTGGAAATTGGCTAGAAATTGAGTATTTATTTGTGAAAGAGGACTTGCGAGGACAAGGAATCGGCTCCCAACTATTGCAGCAAGCAGAGAGTGAAGCTAAGAATAGAAACTGTCGCTTTGCTTTTGTGAATACCTATCAGTTTCAAGCGCCAGCTTTTTATCAAAAGCAGGGCTACAAGGAAGTCTTTACCTTAAAAGATTATCCCTATATTGGACAAAGGCACTATTATCAAAAGGATTTGTAAACAGAGAACTCTCTATCATGTAAGTGGTAGAGTTTTTTGTTAAAAAAATCGCACAAAATGAAAGATATATATTGCATAATGTAAAAT
>OGTC01000330.1_pt1 | contig 15420 bp, 10 predicted proteins | sample 1574531 | NCBI WGS metagenome assembly OGTC01 (sample SAMN03295859, study PRJEB24534) | human gut metagenome | isolation source: fecal sample 2 from infant 9 | host: Homo sapiens | place: USA: Pittsburgh, PA | collected 2014-07 | reverse complement strand
AAAAGAACTTGTAATATTTTTAAAATATTTTAGAAATAAAAGTCAATAAAAAGTAGTCGAACATCAGCTGAACGACTACTTTTTTATAACATTATGCCTGACCATAGACTTCTTTGCGATTTGTTTTGGTTGCTTTAGTAGAATTCTTCCAAAGGTTTGGATTGATGAAAATAGTGACGATCGCTAGTATTGCAAAACCAATCCCAACATACCAGTAGGGTGTATCCAAGGTTGTAGAGCGTCCTGAAAGATTGACAATTCCTCGGAAAAGTGTACCCGCTGTAATAATCGCTACTGCCGAATTCCATAGATTTAGACTAATACGAGAGAAATGAGGGAGAACCTTGAGAAAGATTGCTAGTAGAATCCCCCCTACAAGAGGTGCTACAAATAAATAGTGCATATGAACAGAAGTTTCTCCAAAACTAAAAGCTTCATAAATTCTAGAAAATGCAAAGAAGAAAATAGTGATTAGTGTGTAAGAAATGACTGTTTTCTTAAACCGTTTTTTGCCAAGATTAGTAACCGATGTAGACAATGTCACTCACCGCCCTTTCTGAAATTTTGTTTCCACCAGTCGTTGGTTTATTGATAACCTGACCGTTGAAATAAAGTGTAGATGATCCACCGCCATCAAGATTGTAGGCGGTCTTTGCACCGTAAGATTTCATGACCTCAGCTAGCTGATAAAGAGAGAGTCCTTCACTTTCTGATGTACGTCCATCTGAAACAACGATGATATAGTGGTTTTCATCGATAATACCAATAGCTGTACGAGGATTTGAAGCCATTGCTTGTCCTACTTCTGTATTGGTATCAACTGCAATTTCACCATTTTCGACCAAGGCTGGTCCAAAAGCCAAGAGATTGACGACACCGTCATTTACTAATTGCTCAGCTGAAATCTGATCTTCGTAAATAACCTTGAAAGAGCCATCTTTATAAATAGCTAAGTCACCATTACTAGAATCTTCACGCACAGTATCACGATAAACTACTCCATTACGGATAACATAACCTGTAGAGTTAGCACCATAATAGTCCCCGTTTACTGCTAAAATCGCATTGTTATCAGCTGCGGTTACAGAGGTTTTTGCAGTTACGTTAGTTCCATAAGCATTTTGAGCAAAGGCAGTTTTCAGATAATCTGATGAGCTCAGAGTAATATCAGCAACGTAGACTTGTGTATTATTGACCGTCGTTTCAGACAAATTGACGGAAATATTGTCATCTTTATAACTAGAGTCAGTGACAGTAGCTGTCTTAGCAGCTTGACTTGCTGCTGCAGCATTGGAACTTGTGCTAGTTGTGGCAACTGTCGAGATAGTTTCAGCGAGGACAAAGGTCTTTAGCATTGAGTAACTAAAGGATCCTGTCAAGAGTAGGCCAAGAACTGAGGCGTAAGCATAGCGTTTCTTTAAAAATTTCATAATACAGTTGATGTCCTTTCCTTAAAGATGAATTTCTTCTGCACTGTCCAAGAGACAGCGAAGAGAAGGATGCCGACGATAACTTTGGCAATCAGAAGGTTGATACCAAAGACCGTAAAGAAGAGACGAATCAGTAGCGTGTCTAAGACAAAGAGTCCGACTGCTAGACCAAAGTAACCCATCCCTGTTTTCACAAGACTATCGTCATTTTTAAATACTAGTTTTTTATTTGTAGAATAGTTAAAAATAGAGCTAGTTACACGAGCTACTCCGTTTGCTAGAAAGATTCGTAGACTCGTCGGAACTGTCGGTAAAATCAAAATTGCTAGGGCGTAAACGATATAGTCTACAACAAAGCTACTGAGAGATGATAAGGCAAATTTAAAGATATTTTTATAGATCATGAGCCCGTCTTGGATTGGGCGGAAGTGTGAAGCCTCATTGTCATTAATATAGACAGTTTCAATAGGAACTTCTAAAATCTCGTATTCTTTCGTTGCTTCGAGCAACATATTCATTTCATATTCGTAACGTTGGCCTTCAATCTTAAGCATAAACGGTATCAAGTTTGTAGTAAAAGCACGAAGACCTGTCTGCGTATCTGTTACTCCTACTCCTGTTTGAAGCTTAAAGAGAGCTTTGGTTAAACTGTTACCAAAACGGCTACGAAGAGGAACTTTTCCAGAAAAGGCACGTACACCCAAGATTAGCTTGTTTGGATTTTCGGAAGCTTTATTAGCCGTGCGGAAAATATCCCATACCTTGTGCTGTCCATCCGCATCTGCTGTGACAACCGTACCATAAATGTTTTGTTCTTGGATATAAGTAAAGGCTGTTTTTAGAGCCTGCCCTTTACCTTGGTTCACTTGGTGACGAATGACAGTAGCAAATTGTTTTGCTTTATCAAAGATTTTTTGGCACTTTGATGAACTGCCGTCGTCTATGACTAAGATATGAAAATCACTCTTTTCATGAATTTTTTCGATGAGTTTGATAAGTTTATTATCTGGTTGATAAGCTGGAATGACTATGTAGTTCATATCGATACCTCTTTCTTTGGTGATGGTATAACTATACAGAACATCGCTTAAAAATACCTTATATCAGTTTTCTTTAAGATAAGGTTTAAAAAACTTTAAGCTTTAAAAAGGACCTTATTACTTAACAAGAGATATAGTTTGAATTTTCAGATAAATATAAATATACAAAAACCAAAAAATATTTGTTACAGACTCTAACTATAGAAAGTTAATTTACTACACTAAAAAGCCATCCAATTTGGATGGCTTTTTATAAAACTATCTACTTAGCTCTCTGATTTTTTACTTTTTTTGAAAAGTGAAATACCAAAGATTCCAGCTATAATAGCAAGAAGATTCATAGCTAATGGTGACTCAGAAGTTCCTGTATTTGGTAACTGAGCTTTTTCATGAGCTGATTTTTGCTCCAAAGATTGAACTTTTTCTTGTTGAATAGGTTTTGGAGCTGGTTCTAGATTTGGTTTTGGAGCTGGTTCTGGATTTGGTTTTGGAGTTGGCTCTGGATTTGGTTTTGGAGCTGGCTCTGGATTTGGTTTTGGAGCTGGCTCTGGATTTGGTTTTGGAGCTGGTTCTGGATTTGGTTTTAGAGCTGATTCTTTCTCATACTCATAGATAACATGAGTTGTTCCTTCTTTTAGCTCACCTGTTTCTGGAGCAGAAGTTGAAGAAATTCCAACTAGATTGTATTTTTGACCATCTACAGTGATAGAAGACGGACGCTCATCTGTGTTCTCACCAGTATTATAGGTCACAAGTTTTCCATCAGATCCATAAATAGAAGTTAATGGTGTGTCTTTATAAGTTTTCAGAATAGATTGATTTGTTCCCTTAATAACATAATCCACCACTACATCTCCATAATGAAGAGTAGAAACATCCTGGTCAGCCATATCTTCAAATTCTGAAGCATAATATTTAACAGGACCGTATTTCAAATGAAAAATTTTGACATAATTAAAAAAGGTCTCAGGATTAATATTAACATCATGAGGAATAGTTTTCCAGTCACTGTTATTTGGTGTGATATGAGTATTTTTGTTTGAAACTGATCTAATTAGATGGCCATTCTGAACATAAGTATCATCTACTAAACTTGGATTAGCTAGGGCACCATAAGTCAATTTCCCATTGCTGTCTGTATAATATGGTTGAATTTGATGAAACTCTTCTAGCCTTTGGCAACCTTCTTCATATGAACCAATCCCACCTTCTTGAGAACATTTCCAAGCAAATCTCACGTCGATTGGTAAGTACTTGATCTTCTTAGCTTCCTCCAAGGGTACGGTCACAGATACTCGAAGAGCTGTTGATCTAAATGTTTTTGAACTAACAGCATATTTACTAACTCTATCATTATAAAATTCATAATAGCCTGGATCATAATTTTCATAATCTTTCATATTATCAACGGACATATTAACAACGGAAGGTTTCTTACCAGCCGCTAGTTCCTCAGCAGTTGGAACAATTGCCTCTCCATCAGTAGACTCAGCATATTCATTGTACGAAAGCTCTTTCATTGGAACATTAACATCTACAGGATTTCCATTAGCATCACGAGTTCCAATCAAAGTGAAATCAACTTTAGAACCAACTATTTCTGGTATACGAATACGAATATCACGGACTGTTTGGCCGCGATCACTTGAGTGCATTCCCTTAAAGGCCACAGTGTAATTGTAGACCACACTTTTACCATCTTCACTAAAATGTGCTGGAAGTCCTTCAACATTGACGTAACCACCCTCATCAATAATATTGCTACCATCTGGTTCGCAACTAGCGCCTGGAGTAGATCCTGTTGAAGTTCCTGCAGGACAGGTTGATTCGTCTTTCTTCTCAGTTGTAACTTCGCTATTAGTTGAGATTTCTTCAGCTTTAGGTGAGGAAGTATTGGCATCCTCTGCGTCTGATTTTGGTGAAGTATCACTAGTAGTGTCCGCTTCAACCCTATTGTCTCCTAAAGACGTGTTCTCAGCATCAGTTGAATTAGTAACGCCTAGTGTCACTGAAGCTTTTGCTGGTTCGCTATTAGTTTCATCAGCTTGAACTATTGAATGTGAAACCAAGTTTAGAGCAAAAACAGACATTGTGATAATGCCAAATTTAGTGAGTTTTTTCATACACTTTTTCTCCTTATATGAAAGGGGATAATGCATAAGCAAAATCCGATAGTTTGATAATATTTTCACATATAGTATACAATGTAAACGCTTAATTTGCAAACATTTATCTAATAAATTAAGAAAAATTACATATTTTTTTGAAAAAAGGAGAAAGATTGTTCAATGTTGCATCATAAAGTACATAAAAAACCGAATAAAGACTCTTTTATTCGGTTTTTCCTCTTAACTTTTCAACAAAAAGATAGGCCGCAGGACAAGTTAAAGTGTTTTTGATCGTTAGATTATTGATTTGGTAAATCTTCTTACGGTCAGTATGTGGAAATTCACGACAGGCTTTGGGACGGACATCGTAGATGGAACAGAGATTATCGCCACCTAAAAATGGACAGGGCATAGATTTGAAGACCTTATCTCCATCCTCGTCTACCTGCAAAAACTCAGCTTCAAAGGCTGGCAATTTCATTTTAAAATACTTGGCAATACGTGTGATATCTGCTTCTTTGAAGTCTGGACCAAGACTCTTGCAGCAGTTAGCGCAGGCTGTACAATCAATTTCATTAAAAACTTCTTTATGGATTTCAAGCGCAATTTTATCTAAATTTTTAGGAGCTTTCTTCTTTAGATTTCCTAAAAACTTACGATGCTCTTTTTGTTTTTGCAAGGCTAGTTGGTGATAATATTCGATATCGATTTCTTTTGACATAGTTTCTTTCTAATTTTTAATGTTGATACATAAATAAAATTATGTCAAATGATTTAGAGACATAATTTTAACAATAATGAGTTTCTCCATGCAGGACGAAAACTACTTCTATACTAACATTCTTTCTAAAAAGGGTTTGAGGCAGTTGGTTAAAATGCCTTCTATCCAAGATTTTTGTGCGGACGATAGATTTTCTGCATCTAAACATTCCTTAAGAAAATCACGTACCTGATCAGGTGCTATTTCAAATTCAAAAGCCTTCATTTTGTAGAAAAAGTCAAACAAAGTGTTAGAGAGATAGTCAGTTGAAAATGGAATTTCTCCAGTTTTTCGATACATGATTAGAAGTCGGGAAAAGCGAGCTTTTTCTTCGGGTATATCCTTAAAATACGAGTTAAGCAACCAGACTTGCTTTTGTTTTCTTTCAAGAGGGTCTTGACTAGCAATGCGTTGATCCTTTTTAAGCTCTCTCTGGTACTGTTTTGATTTGATAGAACGTTCTGTACGATTTTTACCAAAGAGAATTTTTTCCCACTGGCGCTCCTCTAGTGTCAGTGTTTCGCTCAATCCAAAGTAATCCTGATAGGCACGTTCAGCTGGTCCCATTGCTAGAACCAGGTTATCCGCATATTGTTTAGCAATCTTGTCCCGCTTCTTTCGTTCCTTTTCAGCCTTGATGCGAAGTTCCTGCTCATAGTCAATTTTTTCTTTTCCTAGTTTAACAAGATAGAGTTGATCGTCAGATTTTCCAAGTAGAAAGGGTTTGATAAATTTTTCAAGGACTTCTTCCATACGAGCTTTCTTCAAAGGCTCTGCCCTACTCCAACTTCCACCTTGAAATACTTCCAAAAAGAGTTGATAATCCTTTTCTGGTGAAAATTGATTACCTCGATTTGACTTAAAGGCTCCCTTTTCCCATAGCCAGTTAATCAGGCGCTCATCAAAATCCGTTTTATTAACTCGAATGGCTTCTTTTTTCTGGGCCTTTCTGGTTAGATTTTCAAGCTTTCTGAGAAGTTTTTCTTCCTCTTCTAGCTGTTGATCTAGGCTAATTCTTTGGAAATGACGCACACAGTCACTCCCAATGGGAAAAAGTCGTTTGCCAGTAACTCCGTTAAAAAGTTCATAAGCATACTTAATAGCATTACCGCAGACACAATTGCTTCGACCGATTCCATTAAAAATCAAGGAAACTTCACTCCATTCTTTGGTAGCTTGTTCCCAAGTATCGGCTTTAGAGGCCTCTAAAACTGCATCATATAAGTTTTTTCTAACAGGAATGGACATGATGTCTCCTTTCTTTTTAAAGTTTAACGACTTCTACCATATCTTTACCAAGTAAAATCAAATATTTCTCAACTGTTTCTATCTGATATGAACGAGATAGAGCCTCTGCATAGAGTTCTAATTGACCACGATAGCGTTCAACAAGCTGACTAGCATGCTCATAACGGTCTGTCTTGTAGTCAAAGAGAGCAATCTTATCATCGTAGAGGAGATAACCATCTAAGATTCCACGGACAACAAAGTTTTCTTGACTCTTCTCGTCTTTTTTTAACATTGAGAAAGGTTGTTCTCGATAGAGTTTATCTTGATTTGCAAGAATCTCTTGACCGAGAGCTGTATTAAAGAAGGATAAAATTTTTCCTAGATTGATTTTGGATTTGACAGCTGAACTTACTTGAACTTGCTCCAAGGCCTCTGTTAAAGTCTCTAAAGTGGGTTTCTTAGCTAGATTAATTCTCTGCATGAGTTCATGGGTAGCACTACCAATTTCAGCACCAGTAACTTTCTTAGTTTTAGAGAAATCAGGAAGCTTGAATTGAACCGTACTTTCTTTTAGTTGACTTTGACCAGCAACTACGACTCCTTCCATATCCATGACTGGTTCATAAAACTTCTTAATCTGACTAGGGGTTTGTACACTTGGAAGATTGATTGCTGCACGGTGGACTTGATTATACATTTCCACTGCTTTTAGCATTTCCAACGCATCTTTGATGGTTTCTGACTGGCGATTATCTGCTTGGGATTGGTCTTGGAGCTGGCTTTTATTTTCCAATTCTCCGATAGCTTCTTGGGTTAAATCTTCTTCACCCTCAAAGCGCACAGTGAAGTGTAAATCCTCCTTAGAAAATGCTTGATAAATGGCCCAAATCCAATCCTGGAAATTACTAGCATCTAGTCTAGTTTCTCGAGTCAAAAGACCTTTTCCATTTGTCGGATATTCTTTTGCTTCTAATTTTTCACGAGATCCTTTTCCAACTAAATATAATTTTTTCTCAGCTCGCGTCATAGCCACATAAAGCAAACGCATGAGTTCAGAATAACTTGCTAATTGGAGCTCTTCTTCATTTTGAGTATAAGTCAAGCTTGGAATAGATAACTTAATCGTAGATGGAACATATTCCTCTTTGGCATTTGTAGCAACTCTAGCAACATACTTGAGACCAAGGCCATTTCTTCGACTTAGGATGACCTCAGACATGGAATCTTGCTTGTTGAATTGCTGATCAATGTTAAGGATAAAGACATAAGGGAACTCAAGGCCCTTACTTTTATGAATACTCATAAGTTCTACAGCATCCTTAGGTGGTGCCACAGCGACATTAGCAAGATCATGCTGGGCTTCCAAGACTTGGTCAATCATTCCAATAAAGCGAGATAATCCCTTGAAATTACTCTTTTCAAACTGATCTGCTCTTAAAGCAAGGGCATAGAGATTTGCCTGTCTAGCTTGACCATTTGGCAAAGCACCGACATAGTCATAGTAAAAGCGATCGCTATAGATTTTCCAAATGAGATCATAAAGTGAGTGCGTTTTAGAATACAAACGCCAAGCCTGGACAGTTTCCATGAAGAAGTTTAGTTTCTTTTGTAATTCAGCTTTGATTAAATTCTTTTGAAGACCAGTTTTTGCTTGAGCGTTAACAAGTTTTTCATAAAAATTTTCTTGAACCTTATCCTCGGATTTTTGAAGAGCTAGACGAGCTAATTCATCCTCATCAAAGCTAAACATTGGAGACTTCATTAGAGCAACCAAAGCGAAATCTTGAAGAGGGTTGTGAATGACACGAAGAGTATCCAACATAACCTGCACTTCTAGGGATTGCAAATAGTTTGATTGGGCGCCGTCTGTCTTGACTGGAATACCATACTCAGACAAGGCAAGTAGAACCTGGTCATTGCGACTTCTGCTAGCAGTTAAGAGAGCCATATCCTTGAAAGGGACACCTTTATCATTATGAAGGTGAATTATCACCTTAAGCACCATGCGCATTTCACCAGTCAGTTTGTTGCTTGTAAGTTCCTCCTCATCATCAGAATCACTATCATCATCCTTATCATATAAGAGAACTTCTGCTTTGTTTTCAGGATTTGCTTGAATATCAGAATTCCCAAAAACAAGCTGGTGCATACCGTCATAAGAAATCTCTCCAACTTCCTCGTCCATAAGATGTTTAAAGACGTCATTAGTAGCATCTAGAACTTCTGAACTGCTCCGAAAATTTTCTTTAAGTAGAATTAATTGGCCTTCTTTGTCATCTTGAGCAAATCTATGAAATTTTTCGTTGAAAATTTGGGGATCTGCCTGTCTAAAACGATAAATAGACTGCTTAATATCTCCTACCATAAAACGATTATGACCGTTTGAGAGGAGTTCCAGCATTCTCTCCTGGATGTGGTTGGTATCCTGATATTCATCGACCATAACTTCGTGGAAGCGTTCCTGATACTCTTGACGCACCTGTGGGAAGTTTTCTAAAATCTCAATCGTATAATGACTAATATCAGCAAATTCAAAGGCATTTTCTTCGCGCTTCCGTTGTCGATAGGCATCAACAAAATCCCTCATGAAGACTTGGAATATCTTTGCCAAGTCCCAGGAATCTTGATGATAATCTTCTTGAAATTTTAGTAAAGTGATTTGATCATTTAGTGAGATCAGCTTTTCAAATTTTGCTTTTCTCTCTTGGTTGTAGACTTCTTTCAAGTCTTGTAGTTCAGCCTTACGACTGGCATTTGTAAGAGCACGACCTCCCTTATCCTTAGAGATACTAACAACTCGGTCTAAAACTTCTAAATATTGCTCAAAAGTAGATTCATGGCTTAAAGAACCGATCTCATCAAGAACTTGTTGGACAGATTCTAGGTAAGCTGCTTTGCCAAATTCCTTGGCATCATTATCCAAATGATAACGGAAAAAGCTTTCTAAATCCCAAAGTCTTTCTTTTATATCCTCTGCAAGGATTTCTTTAGCAACGGTAAAATCAGCCTCTTCAAAGCCTTTTAGAAAGGAATCTTCTAGCCAAGCCTGAGGATTGCTGGTAGATTGTAAAAAGTCATAAATCATATAAACCTGTTTACGCAAACCACGCGCGTCTTTGCTTCTACCTGCAAAGTTCTTGACCAATCGACTAAAATCATCATGCTCCTTGTCTTGGTAATGACTTTCAAAAACTTGTCCAAAAACCTCATTTTTTAAGAGAAGTTGTTCACTTTCGTTCTGAAGGATACGAAAGTTTGGAGCAAGATCTAGTAGATATCCATGCTTGGCCAGGAATTTTTGGGTAAATGAGTCCATGGTTCCAATTGCAGCATTGGGTAAATCGGCTAATTGTCTACCAAGATGTTTTTTTAGTTCCACATCTTGCGTTTCTTGGATCTGTTGGCTGATTTTCTTTTCCAAGCGTTCTTTTAACTCGGTTGCTGCCTTAACGGTAAAGGTAGAGATAAAGAGTTGGCGAATCTCAACACCACGTGCTAGTTGGTCAAGGATTCGTTCAGCCATGACGAAAGTCTTCCCTGAACCAGCTGAAGCTGAGACCAGAATATTTTGACCAGAGCTATAAATAGCTTGAATTTGTTCAGCTGTTTTCTTAGGTTTCTTGTTAGACTGAGCTTCTGCTACTTGCAAGGCTGCAATCTCTTCTTGGGTTAAAAATTTCATCGCTCCAACTCCTCTCTGATTTTATTAAACCAAGTTTCCTTGGCATTGCTCTTGGCAACTTTCTCTAACAATCTCGCCTGACCTAAATGATAATTGGCTTCAAAACCTGTAATAGCTTGATATTGTTGAACATAGGGTGCAATGCTTCTACCGTTTTCTGTATAAGGGTTGATCGCAAATTCACCAGATAAAATCTTCTCTGCCGCTTTTTTGTAGAGAAGGGCATTATAGTCTAACAATAACTGGAATTCCTCATCAGACAACTGATAAGTCTTATTTTTATTGTAAAACTCTCCAAGGTTTTTTATCTCTTTTTCAAGAAAGAAGCCTTGGTATTTCATAGTCTTATTCGTTTCTGCTACTGCTTTAGAAAGAGTTTTTGCAGTTTGTAATGACTGAATTGGTTCAGCCATTTCTAGGTACATAGCACCAAAGAAATCCGTATTCCCTTCTTGCTTGAGGGCAGCTAGATAGGTTGGTAATTGCGAGTTAAGACCGTTATAAAAGAGAGGAAACTTAAACTGAGTCAAAGAAGACTTATAATCTACAACACCGATAGCATCAGAAGTTTTCAAACGGTCAATTCGGTCAACCTTACCACGAACATAGACATTTCTGCCGTTATCTAACTGTACAAAAGCTTGTTCCTTGCCACCAAAGACAGCTTCTTCCTGAATCGTTTCAACATCCACATTATGTCGAAGAATATGGCCAGTAGCGCGGGCGACATCCAAGAGGACTTCCTTAGTAAATTGAGCCTCCAAACTCTCCTGATAAATAGCTTGAAACTCACGTTCTTGACTGGTTTCAGAGATAGCTTGTTCTAAACGACGATCAAAGGATTCATCGCTCGGCATTTTCAATGCCCGCTCAAAGATACGATGCAAGAAATTCCCGTGACTTCGTGCATCAGGACGCAGACGCAATTCTTCCTGCAAGCCTAAGACATAACGAAGGTAATAACTATATTCATTTCGATAAAACTCCGTTAATCCCGAAGTTGATAGATAAAAATCTTGGTTTTGAGGATACAAGGCATCTAAAGTATCTGCTGCTAAAGTCTTACTTCGTGGACTTGTAGGCAGGACTGGATTTTCTAAACCTTGGTCTTCCAACTTTCTCCCCATCACACGAGCCAGAACTTTTACAAAAGTTAAGTCTTGGTCACTTGTCTCCATCTCACCTTGCTGATGATAGGCAACAAGACTCGACAAAAGGCTGTGATAAGAACCAATGTCATCTTTCGATAGATTTTTTCGATCAATTCTCTTTTCAATCTTGCTAAAACCAAAGTCTTGTAATTCTTTCAGATATACCGACTCTTTACTCTCATTTTCATTGAGTAAACTTGGCGCCGATAAGACCAATTGCTTCTTAGCAGAGTTGACCAAAGAAAGCATGGTATAGCGATTCTTCTTGAGGTTTTCTTGACTTGCAATCAGTAATTGAGAACCTTCTTGAGTCGCTTGGTTTAGCACTTCTCTTTCTTCATCGCTCAACAAACTGCTGTTTTGAGCAATTTTAGGCAAGTGGTCTTGAGTTAAGCCAAGTGCATAAATGTAATCAGCTGTCAAGGGTGCAATCAAATCATAACTCTGCACCAGGACAGTATCTACCGTTGCTGGGATCGTACGATAATTGGACAAGCTCATGCCTGAATGAAGCAAAGCCAAGAAATCATCTAAAGTAACCTGGGAACCTTCAAACACGGTTGCAAATTGCTCCATTACGTGGCAAAAGGCCTTCCAGACCTCCTCTTGTCTTTCTTGCTCCGCTACTTCCATTGTTGCAGATAAGGTTTGCAGTTGCTTGGTCAAATGAGCTTCCTTCAAAAAGTTGCTCCATCTTGCAAGAAGATTCTCAGCTTTTTGCTTACGACTGGATAATAAAGTTTCTAGTGGGTTTAGGACACGGACACGCAGCTCGTTTAATTTCTCTAAATCAAATTTTCCCTGATGATTTTTTGTAAATTCTTGTTTAAAGTTAGAAAGTCCATCAATACCTAAATAGCGGATATATTGTTCAAAGCTATCGATTTCTTTTTGATCAAGGTCGGTATATAAGCCGGTTCGCAAGAGATTAACCAAATCTTCTTGACGGAAATAGTACCGTTTGAGACGTCCCACAGATTCTACAAATTGAGTCAAAGGATGATAAGCCATAGATTCGCTTCTCCCCAGATAGAAAGGAATCTGATATTGATTAAAAATTGTCTGCAATGACAGTTTATAAGACTCTACGTCACCAAGTAAGATACGAAAATTCTTATAGCTCAGTTCTGGCTCTTGGTGCAATTTCTGGCGAATACTACGAGCAACGAGCTCCAGCTCTTCTTTCTGTGTCAGACAAGACCAGATTTGTAAGTCCTTTCTATCTTCGTCATTCACGTCTAAGCTGATTTCAGAATAATCATAAGCACTTTCCAGTAATTTTGAGGCTTTGGCAAAAGCATCCAAGTTTTCATGTTCTTGACAGGCATCTTCTGCCTTGGTCTGATATTTAAAAGCTAAATGGCGTAGAAACTCAACACTGGCTTGATAGAGGTTCCCTTCACTAAAAGGGCTAATGTAGGCTTTCTTAGTTGCATAGACACCAATAATAATCTCAACACCCTTACGATGAAGCAAATCCACTAGGTGTTCCTCTTCTGCAGAAAAACGGGTGAAACCATCAATGACTAGAGCAATCTTACTAAAATCACTACTTACCTTGTTTTCTTCGATAGCATTAATCAGATAGGATAATGGACCCCCCTGTGAAACTTGACCTTGATTTAGATAAGCTGTTACCTTTTCAAAAATCAAGAGTAAATCAGAGCGTTTATCAGCATCTGTCAAACTTTCCAAGTCCAAAAAACTCATCTTTGCAGTTGAAATTTCATGGTAAATCTCAATCAGTTGCTGGATGAATTGAGGATCTTGTTTAATAGCCCCGTAAACACGTAAATCCTTCGGATCAATCTCGGACAGACATTTATAGAAAGACATACCAAGACCTATATCATCGAGACTTGACCTCTCAGGAATATCATTTAAAACCAGATAACGAGCCATTTGGGCGAAGCGCGTGACTGTGATAGCAAAAGAAGCCTGCTGACTCAAGCACTCCAGCACGGCACGTTCCTTTTCAAAAGAAAGAGAGTTAGGGGCAATATAAAAGACTCGTTTGCCTTGGGCAACCAGTCCTTGAGCCTCCTTGGTCAGGATTTCTGTCAAAGAAGTCCGAATATCGGTATAAAGTAGTTTCATCTCAGCCTCGTTGGAATTTTTCATTACTCTATATTATACCATTTTTTGACTGCTAATCCTATAAATAGAGGGCTCTTTAACTTCTCTGGAAAAGAAAAATGCCAGAAATTTCCGGCATTGATCGATAAGCACTAACTACATGAAAATACGAGCATCCATAATTCCCAAAATGCAGTGATGTTAATCATGATATGGAGCAAAATGGGATAATAGAGAGAATGAGTTTTTCGGTAGAGGAATGCTAAAATCGTTCCTCCACTTGCATAGGTGAAAAAGGCGAGTGGTGTTAAACCTGAACTGACATGCACATAGCCAAAGACACAGGCTGATAGCAAAACATCTCCATACCATGGTGAATCTTTCAGAAATGTATTCATCAGAACTCCTCGATATACCAATTCTTCTGTAATTGGCCCTAGCAAACAAACAATAAGTAAAAGATAAGGTAACTCTTGTCGCCCTGTCATCTCAGTCAATTCATTTAAAGCAATTTGATTGGACGTTGCTGGGGTTAAAAAAGAAAACACAATATCTGAAAGATAACTGACTCCATAAGCAAGAAGCAAATAAACTGGATATCTCCATTTCCACTTCAACTCAAAAATTCTTCTACCTTCGAATACTAGTAAATAAAGAATAGCTAGAAAAGTAACGCTAAACTCTAAAAAAGCAAGAATTTGAAAAAATTCTCGACTAGCAGTCACAAACCTAGCTGAAAAATGATTAAAAATCCACCAAAACCATGTCTTCCTATAAACGATTACTAACAAGGCTAGTAAAATCTGTACTGTTCTTCTTTTCATAATAAGCCCTCTGCTTTTTCTTCATTATCTCTATAATTTCAACTGCATTGCAAGTTTAGTATAGCATATATTTGCCAATTATCTTCTTCAAATCTTAAATTGTCATACAAACCTCCTAAATTGACATATTAATCCTTATTTCCTCCAAAATATGCTATAATATAGATAAAAGACGTGAAAAGGAACTACTATGATTAAACTACTTGCTCTGGATATGGATGGAACTCTACTCAACGAATCCAAGGAAATCCCTCAGGCTCACATTGATGCTATTCATAAGGCTATCGAAAAAGGTGTCAAACTGGTTCTCTGTACTGGACGACCTCTCTTTGGAGTCCTCCCATATTATAAGAAACTGGGTCTGGATTTGGAAAATGAATACGTCATCGTCAACAATGGATGTTCTACCCACCAAACCAGTGATTGGGGACTGGTTGACTGGCGGGAACTTAGCAAACCAGACATCGAATATCTGAATGACCTTGCTGAAAAGAGTGAGGTTCAGTTGACTCTCTTTGATGAGGAACACTACTTCGTTCTCGGAGGCAAACCAAATCCTATCGTTCAATATGATGCCACACTTGTCTTTTCTGACCTGACTGAAATCTCACTTGAAGAAGCTACTAGTGGTAAATATCGTATGTTCCAGGGAATGTTTTTAGGGACAAAAGAACAAACGGATGACTTTGAACAACGTTTTGCTGATGAACTTTGTCAAAAATTTAGCGGTGTTCGATCTCAACCAGTTATCTATGAAGCAATGCCACTCGGTACAACCAAGGCTTCTGCTCTTTCTCGTTTGGCTGAGATTTTGGATATCCAACCTTCTGAAATCATGGCTATGGGTGATGCCAATAACGACATTGAGATGTTAGAGTTTGCAGGGCTTGGGATTGCCATGGGAAATGCTAGCGACTATGTCAAATCTCTTGCTGATGCCGTAACTTCTAGCAATGAAGAAGACGGTGTTGCACGCGCTATTGAAAAATATATTTTGTAGAAAATAAGCCCAGTCAACTAGTATTTCTAGCCAACTGGGCTTTTATTTTTTAGAAATTTAAAAACTTTAGAAACTCTTTAGAAATGCTTGACGATTCTTTGATATCTATGCTTTATACT
>OGTC01000329.1_pt1 | contig 15424 bp, 8 predicted proteins | sample 1574531 | NCBI WGS metagenome assembly OGTC01 (sample SAMN03295859, study PRJEB24534) | human gut metagenome | isolation source: fecal sample 2 from infant 9 | host: Homo sapiens | place: USA: Pittsburgh, PA | collected 2014-07 | reverse complement strand
ATCCTACTGACCCAGTTGATCCTACTGACCCAGTTGATCCAGTTGACCCAGTCGATCCTACTGACCCAGTTGATCCAGTTGACCCAGTCGATCCTACTGACCCAGTTGATCCTACTGACCCAGTTGATCCAGTTGACCCAGTCGACCCAGTTGACCCAGTTGACCCAGTCGATCCTACTGACCCAGTTGACCCAGTTGATCCCACCGACGCTACAGAACCAACTGATACTGTGCTCCCTACTGATGCTGTTAACCCAGAAGAGCCATTTGAAATAGTCGCTCTTGTTTCTGGAAGCTTGGAAGCTTTTGATTCAAATGGTACTCACATCACCATTGCTAATGGAGAAACTGTAAATTTTGTTATCGAAAATAGTTACTTGAAAGTTGGTGAAGACCAGTATGTGAGGGTTGGGGATGATGGCCTTTTACTGGTTGTTGCATTAGCTGATGCTACCGCTGGCTGGAGTATGGCTGGAAATGTGCTTGAATTTGAAGTTGCCTTGAAACGTCGTTATGTAATGAAACGTGACGAACCTGTTCCATTTGCAATTTGTCCAGCTGAAGTGGGTTATATTGTTTATGCTGGTACTGATACTGGCTGTGAGCCAATTGAAGTTGTTGCTCGTCAAGTTGAAGCTGAAGTTGAGCCTACTGAACCAGTGGAACCTACTGAACCAGTGGAACCTACTGAGCCAGTGGAACCTACTGAAGGTCCCCAACCAACTGAAGAACCCACTTCTACAGTTACCAGAACAGTTGACGTGCTTGTGACTATTACTGAATGTGACGAAGATTTGGTCTGTACTGAAAAAGTTGAAACATCCAAGTCAATCGAGGCTGTTGTTACTGATGCTCCAGATAGTGTCCTCACCACCTTGACCAAAGAAACTACAGTCACAGTTACATCATGTGAGGAAGACAAGTGTGCCGAAGCTGTCACTGTTAAGAAGACTGTCATTACTACTTACTGCCCAGCATCATACGTAACAGAAACCGTTGTTATTCCATGCACTACTGACGTTACTTATACTGTTGAGGAGTGTTTGACTGATGATAAATGCGAGGTTTACACTACTGAGATCCACACAACAAGTTACACCACTGTCACCTTGACTACATACTTGGTTCTCACAGAAGAAGGTGAAGCTGAAGCTACCGAAGCACCAGAAAAGGTTGCTCCAGAGGAAGAAGAAGGCGAAGCTGCTCCAAAGGAGGAGGAAGCCGCACCAGAAGAAGAAGCATCAGAGGAAGCCGCACCAGAAGAAGAAGCCCCAGAGGAAGCCGCACCAGAAGAAGAAGCCCCAGAAGAAGCCGCACCAGAAGAAGAAGCCCCAGAAGAAGCTGCTCCAGAAGAAGTCGCACCAGAGGAAGCTGCCCCAGAAGAAGTCGCACCAGAGGAAGCTGCACAAACTCTTGCTGGTATTCCAGTAGACCAAGAAGCCGGTGAAGAAGAGTCTTTCGAAAACAGTGGTTCAACGAACGCTTTGAGTTTGAAAGCTCTTGCTGGTGTTGTTGCTATTATGATTCCAATGCTCTTGTGAACAGGCTGAGTTAGCAAATTTTCGGTTGTACTTTTATAATTGAGTCAATATAAATATATATGAGCTATTCTTTGACGCTGAGTTTGCTTTTTATTTCTCTGCTAAGGTAAACAGGACTATTATTATACAAATAAGACCCAACGAACTTGTTCAATCGATGATAGGTGGTGTTATTCAGTTTAAAAAGGGCTAAGGCGGTTGCAAACAATGAAAATGAAACGATTAGAATTGCACGACCTTTCAGTGGATGTATTAATTGCCTTGAGCCCCAACTCAAACACAAAATATACTCTTCTTTGGGGTAAACTGAACTCGTGAAAGCCAGAGCTGTAAACCTGGTAGGAACAAGTTAGTTTCCATTGTAGTCTATTAACAAAGAACCCAAAAAAGAAAAATAAAAGAGCGTGTAGTGTTCTGTTAGAATCTTTTTACTAATCCATAACCTAATTGTCTAGAATTGTATGTGTCTGTGTCGCACCACACACTCACACCAGAGCCAGCCCAAAAAAAAATTAAAATTTTTTTAATGCAAGAAATATACTCAGAGCTATCCATTTGGACCAACATTCAGAAACTATTCTTCTTACTTGTCCAAACAGAGTAGAATAACATAGAGGCCAAACAGAAGGTTATTCCACACATTTAACCATATACTTTGATCTATTCTGTCTGACGCCAACAAAAGTTTACGGAAAGAGAGAAAGAAATTAGCATCACGTTTATCGCACAACCCTTTATCGTGTTGTGATACAAGGAAAAAGGGGGATGAACCTGTTTTGTTCACCACTGACTCATACCTGATTAGTAACAAACTATTTCCCCATCCGATACTAGTGAAGATGTCTGGGCCAAAATCGGATCTACGGCAACAAACGTTGCAAACACTCACAAGTATGACAACAAAAGTGCCTATGAGTTTAGGTCCTTCAACATCCACAATCGAACACCACACTACAGTAGAAAGTGTTTTGGAAACAATAGTGCATATATTCAAAAGGGCTGATGATATCAACAATCAAATTAACAAGTTCACTCATCATGAATCTTTTGTACAACGGGTCGTGGCAATATCCTCATCATGTGCTTCCATCACTGCCGTTTTATTTGCATTATACTTTCTACTAGCCATTGATCCCAAGCGCCTCGTATTCCGTCATCAACTCATTTCATTCTTGTTATTGTTTGATCTACTAAAAGCGGTGATTCTACTAATTTATCCCAGTAGAGTATTGACACATTCAGTGTCGTACTATAATCGAAAGTTTTGTCAAGTTGTGGGATTCTTTACAGCTACATCAATTGAAGGGGCAGATATTGCAATTTTTTCATTTGCTTTACATACCTTTTTGTTGATTTTCAAGCCGTCGTTGAATACGCGACTGGCTCATTCGAATCGTGTTGAGGGTGGTTTGTACAAGATGAGATACTTGGTTTACGCATTATCAGTATTGATTCCTTTGATTTTAGCTAGCTTGGCATTCATCAATGGAACAGGGTATGATTCACTCGTTTGTTGGTGCTACTTACCTATGAGACCTGTCTGGTATAGGTTGGTTTTGAGTTGGGTTCCAAGATGGTGCATCGTTGTGGCAATCTTTTTATTTTATGGCTTGATTTACATTCGTGTTGTCAAGGAATTCAAGTCCTTAGGTGGGGCTTTCACAAATATTCATCAAAGAAATGCTGGTCATTTCAATAATGACGCCCCTACTTTTTTTGCCTCCTTAAAGTTTTTCTTTGGGTCGATCAAAGACCATTTGTTCCCCAAGATGTTGATACCGGAAGAGTCCGCACGCACTGGAAGACTGAGCACTAGTGTCGGACCTCTTGATCGAGGACGTAGCAGAGGAGGAGGAGGAGATGTAGGCGCAGGCGCAAGAGGAAATGGTGGGAACGAACTGGACTCAGATGAGGTTGACGATTTAGAAGAGTTGGCAGATGACTACACTGATTCATCTATCAAGGATGTCAATTTACAGCACTTTCAAAGACGACAAAAAGTTATTCAAAAGCAAATGAGGTCGATTTTCATTTACCCTTTTGCGTATTGTTTTATTTGGTTGTTTCCTTTTATTTTGCAAGCCACTCAATTCAATTATGAAGAAGCTCATAGTCCTGTTTATTGGTTGAATGTTTTGGGTGCATTTATGCAGCCATTCAATGGAGTGGTTGATTCAACCGTTTTCTTTATTCGGGAAAAACCTTGGAGAAATACTGCCATGCGAAATTTCGAAAAAGAGCATCGACAACGAGTGGACAACATTATTCAAAACAGTGTTGAACAACATCGATATAGTGCAGTGCCGTTCACAAACACTCAGGAAGCTAGTGAGCGTATTGCACGAAATTCGGTAAGCGCAAGTACCGCATTGGTTGACATCAATGATTACAAGTACTGGAGACGTGTTTTGAATAAATGGAAGCTTCCATTGTTTCAGCTACCGACGGAGGAAAACATATTTAAAGCTCAAGACAAGTATATCAGCAAAAAGTTAAAAGAAAAAGAGGAAAATGGTGAATTCAATCAATTCAAGCCTCAACAACCAAAGGGTACGAGAGCTAATTTTTCAATGAATGAAAAGCCAAATAGTACGACTAGCAACGACGATAGTGAGTTGAGTTTTCCGCCACAGATTCATGAAAAGTATTCCTCCACTGCAAACAAATTTGAGCCAGGTTCGAGCGCCGGCAGTATTCCCACAATTAGTCTCCCACAGAGACGTAGAACCAGTGTTCCAGTATTCAATTCTGATATACATACTCCGCCATCACCTAACCATATTGACCTTGATGAACATGAAGAACACGAGGAGGAGGAGGATGATGAGAGTGAGTTAGATTTTTCCCAATTTTTAAAATCCTGATGAGAGGTAAAGAATAAAATGTGCAACGGTGAGACATTTGAAACAAGTAGACTCGGTGTACAATTTAATAGCTAATATATGTAAAAAAGTGTAAGAGTGCAATAGTTGGTGGTGCTTTTCTCTATTGATATTACTTTGTGAATTAATAGTGATTGATTGTCCATATTTGATATTATTCTTTACACCAGAATATCCACCTTCATTGACTTTACTTGAATTCAGCTTTAAATGTTGTCAACAAAGATTAATCAATAGAAACCGAATTGAAATATGTTTCGCACAACTTTGATGTACGTTACAATGTTGGTCAATGGTCATTACCCTAAATAAATGCCAAATACTTTTCAAAGTTTGAGAAAACTTTTCATACGGAACTACGTTGTCTCTTTATGTGAGGAATATCTGGCTAGTGTTTGAAAACTTCAAAATGGGGCTCTTAGTTATGGGAGCGTTCCCATAATTGGATACCGCTGATACATACGTACCCCACTTTACGAGGAAAAATGATCCACATTTTTTAACAAAAGATAAGGATCAGTACCACACACCAGCACACAGGTCCTACACATTGTCCACTATACCACACACACACCGGCATACAGACGATGACCACTGCAACCTTACCCACGCTTCCAATGGAAATAATAGAAAACATCCTTTTTTACCTAATGGATGACGATGACACTCTCGATTACTTACAAACTGTACCAGAATTAACATCCATGTTGTTGAACTATCGAAGGCCAACTGTGAAGGTGACTAAAACATGGACCTGGCTGCACCCTGGGGGGGAACTTTTCATTGAGGATTTTCATCATCAACAGTCTCACTTGAATTACAGGCCCAAGTTGATAGAATCGGATTTCATATCTGTATGTCAATTATTAGACCTGGGTGTGGATTTGAAAGGGATCAAATTCAAAATTGAGGCGTTGCCGTACAACACCACAGAACAGATGCAAAGAGTTCTTGACAATGTCGAAGTGTATGACTTAAGCATTGATAGGACAGTTGAGTTGAAGTCTCAAGTGAATCATTTGACAGCATTCAAATGGACGAAGGCTTTCCCTTCTGATCTTGACTCATTGAAAATTGATCACTATCTTCCAATGGCAATGTATCCAATACCACCAACATTGGTCAAATTGGGACTTTTTGACGCTCAAGTAAACAATTATGTGTTACCGATATCCGTAACCGAGTTAGAAATTTGTGAAACACAGAATTTGCATTCGCTGATGGATTTCACGTATTTGTGTAATCTTAATCTGTTTAAGTTCAAGAGCAACGTGGAGAGGGGATACATGAAACATTTACTGGATATACAATTGCCGCAAACTATTGAAAAGTTGGCGTTGAATTGTACAAAAATGGTGTCTTTGAATGGGATAGAAGCGTATGCCAAACTTTGTGAATTGACAGTAATTGATTGTCCGGATTTGATATTATTCTTTACACCAGAATTTCCCCCTTCATTGACTTTACTTGAATTCAGCTTTAAATGTTGTCAACAAAGGTTATTCAACAGAAACCGAGTTGTTTTCCAAATTCCTGGAAGAAGTCCATTTGGCGAGGTCAAATTCATGTACGCTAATGGTGGATTTGTGCTTGTGGTTGAGCATGAGTTCAAGCCACCGCCACTGTTGAAGACGTTGATATTAAGAAATCATAAGGAAATTTACTTTGGACCCAAGCTAAATTTACCAAACTTACAAACATTGGTGTTGGAAAAGATCTTTAAACTCAATTGTGGTAGACTCTTTTCCGGGTTGTCTGTGTGCGATAAGTTGAATCGATTGACATTAACAGACTCTTCTATTGACTGCATTGATGATGTCAAGTTCCCCAAAAATTTGTATAAACTTGATTTGTCAGGTAACCTTTTGAGTTCAATTCGAAACACCAATCTTTATCAAGCAAAAAATCTACGAGTGATGGAATTAGGTCGTAATCGCTTCACGGGTACCAATAACATTGACATTCCCAAAAACTTGCAACGTCTCAATTTATATGACAACGAACTACGCTTGTGTCATTTACAAGGAACCAACTTGACAAAGATTGACATTGCACTCTCAGCAGGAGTCGAGTTCAATTGGGAAATGTTCCCCACAACCTTGATGTACGTTACAATGTTGGTCAACGGTCATTACCTTAAACAAATGCCAAATACTTTTCAAAGTTTGAGAAAACTCTTTATTCAGTCATGGTATCAACCTATTCGGATCCAGAATCTTAACTTTGCTGAGTTCCCCAATTTGTATTATTTGGATTTGTGCTCAGTTCAACCGCAGGAGTCCAACGATATTCAGTTACCCCAATCAATTGTTAATTTTCTTCTTCGATGTACAACTGGCACTGTTTGCCAATGGCCAGATTTGAGGTCGTATGATCGTTTGAAAACACTTACGTTTGAAACGGTTGATTTTGACGATGTAGATTTGGACAAGTTACCACCAGGTTTGGAAGAGTTGAAGATGACAAGTTTCAATGACAGCCCTGTTCGTGGATCCGTTGAGCACCTTCTTAACTTCAGAGTTCTAGACCTTCCCCATGGTCTAACCAAAGGGTTGCCACCATTTTTGATTACTCTGCCCAAGTCATTGACTGTTTTGAAAATGGATTACAATAACCTTGCTCCCAATTGTGCTGATTATATCAATTGTCCCAACTTGCAATTGCTCTCGGTATACAGAAATAGTTTGCGGCACCTGTATGCCGGGAGAGAAAGTCTCTTGAAATTCATACCTGAAATGATTGCAAAATGCCCCAAGTTGCGTAGAGTGTTTGTGAGCGATGAAGATGTTGAGGATTTTGCTTTTGAGCAGTTTCGTGATATCATCAAACCACTACTAGGTTACATCACTCATCCTGAACGCTGGCCACGATGATGCATTTGTCAAAATTATGTTGTGGGAAAGAGTTTATACTACGTATAAGGCTGTTTGTTGTCGGATACGCACAGAGGCCTGTTGCATGGTTTTTAAAGAATCATATCACCGCGCAACGAGATTAGTACCGGGTTCTACTTGACGACTGCTCAGGAACACTGCAACATTGATGACACAATATCGTACTGTTGTATCGAGCTTTTAGTGGATTAGAGTTTTTATTTTTGTGTAAGTAATCGAGCCGAGTTGAGTAGTTTTCTATTCCAGTGACTAAGTCCGGCCGTTGCGGAAGAGTATTTGACAAAGCTCCTTCACGACGGAGTCAATCGTAAAACAGGAGCTTTTGAAGTAAAAGAGCGGTCCCTGATGTAATGCATTGCACAAACAAAGTCTAACTAAAACTGATTCATTCTAGCTGAATATTGAAATAATTTTAAAGCCGGTGTATTTGGTTATTTTTTTTCGTATCCATTCTGTTACCGGTTATTGCAAATGAATTGTAACCGACGGAACAAAACAAAAACAAAAAATTAATTAAATTAATTCAGAAAGTCGTGCGCCTAACGAAGAAAAAAAATGAGCTAATGCAACTCCCGTATAATAACGTCGTGTGTTGGTTAGTCAAAGGGCACGGCAACAGAAAGGGCACTTAAAGTCAGCTATAAAGGAAAGCCTGACCCAGCTCTGCGTCATAGTAAAATAACGCCATGTAGCACTCTTCATCATGGTACAAGCGTTGTCGGAGTGAAGAGTGTGTGGCGCCTAAGTGTGCATTTTTGTGTATCAACCTAGAAGATGCAATCTTTCTACTTTTGTTGTGCAACTCCCCTCCTCCACGACCATCAAAGCTCTACAACAAAACTCACTCCAGTGGGCGGAGGAGGTAAAGTACTCCTTTTCGGCGCTTAGATAGTACAATCACGAGATAATGTACGATTCAAATAGCTACTCAGACCAGTGCTTCATGAGGCTACCATCGTCTATTTTTCTTTCGGGTATCGATATGCTAACATACTGTTGTTTACAGTTTGTAGTGTCTATTGCACGTTGTGTATATTTTTTTTTTTTTTGTTGTGTATTGTAACGAATTAGGCAAACACTGCGGGAATTTTTATTTTCAAGTTTGTGTAATAATTTGTATGGATAATTGGACACTCGTACACTACCACTATTAGTTCTATTGTATTGTTTTGCAGAAAAAAGAAATTTAGACGCTGAGAAAAAAACAGAAAAAATTGAATGAAAACTCAATTGCCAATCGTTTTTATTACTAAAAGTATAAAATTTCTCTCCTTTCTCTCACTTTGCTCTTCTTCTTGGTTTTTCCTACTTTTTTTACTTCAACTCATTTACAGATTTCATATACAACAATGAAGTACTCAATCATTGCTACTGCTTTCACTGTTTCATCTGTTTTAGCTGGTAAAGGTCCAAAAGACCACAAGTCAGCTCCAACTGTCACTGTCTATGCTACTGAAACCACTCACAAATATGGTAGATTCAACAAGACTCCTCACCCAACCACCACCACCGTTATTGTTTCTCCATCTGAATGGACTAGTTTGAAGGAAGCCTCATCAAAGGTTAGAAACAACCACAGAAGAGATGAAATTTTCACTGCTGTCAAGAGAGATAACAGCACCGCTGGTGCCGCTGGTAACTCTACCGGTGGTGCTGGTGCTGGTAACTCTACTGGTGGTGCCGGTGCTGGTAACTCTACTGGTGGTGCCGGTGCTGGTAACTCTACTGGTGGTGCTGGTGGTGACAACAATGCCGGTATGACCGCTTCTGGTGCTTCATTCGCCATTGCTGGTGCCGTTGCCGCTGGTTGCGCTTTGTTGATGTAAGAAGGGATTTTTATTACATTCGGAAAACAAAGTGAGGAGCAATTTACCACATTCAAAGCGTTGTGAGTCTTTATTATTTGTTTTTTTTATTACTTGTTCAGTGCAATATTTAAAGATTTGTTTCGATAACTATACCTAATAGGAGAATGAAGTTAAACAAGAAAAAGGATGTTTATTAGATAGAGTCAATTTTAATTTTAATTTTTCAACTTATGAGTGTATTTGAGAAGAGTGAGGGGTGTAGAGGAACCTGATGATCAGGTTGTTGAAATGATATGGGTTTAGTGAGCTCTTCCACTAAATTGTATTCCATTCACCGATGTGAGATTTGAATCTAGATTTTAGATGAAGGTAACGTACCTAGAAGTTGAATCGTTCTTTTCTTTCTGGTCCCAGAGAACAAAGCAATCTCAAAAGCTAAAAAAACTTCTTTCTATAAATAACATCTACATTTATCTATTTCCCGCTAGGCAAGGCCAACACATTGTTCACCTGCTTTGGAAACTCTCTTACTATGATTTCGCACTTTACCTCTTTACACAAATCCTTCTTTTTGAAGTATGGCACTTTTTGCAACAACTCCAATCCTGTTGAGGTTTCCAAAGCATTTATTGGCACTTGAAAGCTAGTCAATGAAGTGCTATTATCAATGACATCATTGGGCAATACAAAAGCAGCACAACTAATCTTGTCATCACCATTTCTCTCTCCTACAATCAACTTGAAAAAATGAGTTGGCACTGCAATATTTGGTGGTGATCCAATAACTTCATAACTAACTCTATATTTCCCATCGGGCATTAATTTTGGTAAATACAATGGACCAGTCATGACTCTGACATTATCATAAGAATTGGTCAATCTACGAACAAAATCTTCAAAATGACTCCAATAATCACGATTGAATCCATCGCCCACTTGTGGTGAAATGTTGGTCAACAAGAAAGTCTCATCCATAGCCAATTGGTTATATTTGGCATCAGCTGCTGGTGCTTGATGTCCTCTGTCATATCCACTTCGGAAATAGTCACGTAATTTGTTTCTGAATTTAATAGGGATCGATTCATCTTCCTTAAAGATGGATTTCTTACGATCTCCTGAATCAGAGTTTCGTGTCAATGATTGTTTGGTAAGATGCTCGATCACCCAATATGGATTGCGTTTTGCTCTATCATAACAACTAACAAACTCAGAATGACTTGATAAGTCATGAACTGGACCAGGGAAACCGTACTTGTAAAAAGCTTCAGGATTAATTGATGAAGGGTCAAATACTGCAGTGTCTCTATTGGATTTCGGTGGACCTGGCAAATTTGACGATGGTGTAGAAGGATTCGACGTAGGAGATGGGGTGTTGGATGATTTTCCAAAACTCCAGAAGTAGGACGCGATCCCAAGTGATCCCAATCCGAATGACGACTTGAGGATTATTCGTGACATAATGCGGAAGTGCGTGGTGGGGGCGCCAAGAATGGAAATGCTTCGCTAGGGTGACGTTGTTTGATCTAAGGAAACGATGGATCTTGGTTGTAAAAAAGAGATCGGAAGATAATTTTTCCTCACAACAGAAGCACATAAAACCATGCAAAGATGCATATACCAGATTACTCAAATTGGCAGCAGAAACAGTTGCTAGGTGACTATCAGGGAAACGCGTGGTACAGTATTCATAGCATCGTGCTTTAGAGATGATATTCTAAACCTATCCTAGGGTTGAAAAATTGAACAGATTATTAGAGTATATCGGTGAGGGATGTTGGTCTCGAGATTAAAATCGTGTCCTTCATAGCAAAGTCAATAACACAGTAGCCTGTCAATTTTAAAACCACAAGTTTTATAACCAATCCCCCAACAAAGGACTTGAAAACAGCCTCCTTTAGTTTGCTAAGTCCAACGTCATCGGCTGCTTTGTTTGAGTTAATTGGAGAAGTGGCCGAATAGTCAATTGAATCTCTATCCACTTGTCCTAGTGCAGCAAGCTGGCATAACTGTTCCAGTGCAAATTGAAGAGTGTCACACGTTGGACAAAGAGATGCGCATGCGCGGATTTAATTGGGCGCCTTATTCCATTTTCCGCAAACGGCATGTTGAAACGACACATTTGTCATGATCTGATCACAATAGGGAAATCAGAAATTTGGCGTTTTCAACTCGATTTGGGGTAATCGAAGGTGCCACACTTTATCTAAGTTCAATTATGCCGTGTGTCACAAAATTTTTCCATCATTGTTTGTACCTTTCGGTTAAGCATCAACTCAAAGCTAAGATTTGGTTGTTGGTTCTATCTATATAAGGGTGCAAATGGTTTCAAATTTGAAATCCCCCTCGTTGGAAAAACACTTTAGCACCCACTATGGTTTTACTTTATCAAGTTGCTTTAATTGCATTGTCTTGTGCCCATATTTGCAACGGGGCTGCGATTAAGAAAAAATCCAACAAGTTTGTTCAGTTTGAGTTTGACGTGACTCGCAATGATGGGCCAATCACTATCGACAAGCGTGGCTACGTTTCGTCATCGTTAAGGAATGAAAAAACTTACTACGGGATTGAGTTAGAGCTTGGATCATCAAAGGCAAAGAACAATGTTTTATTTGATACTGGGTCAAGTGATTTGTGGGTTATTGACAAACAAGCTGATTGCGTCGAAGTTGAATGTAAACAATACGGTACTTATTCACTTCAAGATTCCACCACTGGTGAGGATTTAAACGAGGCATTCTCCATTCACTACGCCGATGACTCGTCAGCTAATGGAACTTTTGTCAAGGACACGGTAACAATCGGAAATATTTCCGTTCAAAGTCAACAATTTGCTGTTGCCAATTCTTCATCTTCAGATGTTGGAGTTTTAGGTATTGGTTTCACTCAACTTGAACGAACCAAAGATCACTCGACTTATGACAATTTGCCAATCACGTTAAAGAAGCAAGGATTTATCGGCAAAGTGGCGTATTCCTTATACTTGAACTCACCTTCGAGTAAGAAAGGTTCAATTTTGTTTGGGGGAGTTGACCACGCAAAGTATCATGGGGAATTGATTGACGTTCCAATAGTGTCCAATGATAGTTTGGATATCGGACTCGAATCAGTAGCAGTCAATGGACACACCATACAAACATCGACGTCTCTGCTTCTCGATCTGGGCACTACATGGTCATATTTACCGGAAAATGTCATAAAAGCTATTGCCATTCAAATTAAAGGTAAGTTTGTGGATTCATTGGGGGCCTATGTTGCTGACTGCCACCATCAATACGTGAATTTGACATTCAACTTTGCCAACAATGCTAAAGTGGAGGCACCAATTTCGAGTTTTCTTGTGCCCATTACTACATTTGAAAATAGTAAAAGGTCTTCAAGTGACAATTGTGTATTGGCAATCTTTGATGATTATGGATCTTCTACATTAGGTGATAATTTCTTGCAGAATGCTTACATGAAATATGACTTGGAAGAGAGGAAAGTTGGCATTGCAACGGTTAAATACACTAACGAGAGCTCTATTGAGGAATTGTAGTAATATAAAAGTGGTTATTTTATAATACATCTAGTTCTTGCTTGCTACGAACTGTGGACATGGGAATGGTGTAATCCATACCACGAAACAAGTACGGAATTGAACCTAATAACAAAGTGACAAGTAGCAGTTGGACTTTTTTGATAGGGCCCCGTATCGCCCTATTAGAATCGTGCCTCGTTACAAACTGGCTCTATTGTCTTTTGAACTCTTTATTGTCTTTTATATTTCCGTTGACGGAACAATCAAACACATTAATCAAAAGGATTGATGGTTCAATTGCACGAGTGAAAACGAAAGACGGGATTATTGGAAGTCAATAGCGATATGGTGTTTGTTGAGCCAGCTACTCGAATGGACAACAAGCAACTGCGAAATAGGTCTTTTCAACAGCGTGGTGTATAAATTTTCAAAGTTGATGGCCAAGACAAAAAGAGGTATCGCCGCCAGACAGTTAACGGTACGGCAATTTGTGTCTTATCATGGATGATGATTAAGGGATCCACAGTTTCTTGTTTTCGATGGAAAAGCTCAAGTGGGTGGAATATGATTGCATTGTTTTCAATTCTTGAACAAACCGACAAGCTCCTCAGGTACGATTTTATTTGGTGGAATTGACCATGGTAAATTTCAGGGCAATTTAAGCACATTGCCAATAACATCCAAGTATGTAATTGGATCAGTGCCATCCAAATCAGCAACTTTTAAAGGTCAAACATTCACCAACTCAACTGAGCCAGTATTAGATATTGGATCTGCTTATTCATATTTGCCCAAAAATATCATTAAAGGTATAGCACAGAAATTGAATGGAACTTATTCAAAGTCTTTACAAACTTACGTTATTGATTGTGATTTGAAAAATAGTCATGATAACATCAAATTTGAATTCGTCAAGGGTGCTTCGATCGATGCACCATTGGCAGATTTTGTGCTTACTGTGAAAGAATACAATACTCAAAACAAGAGATCTGATCAAGACACATGTATTCTCGGCATCTTTGATGATTTTGGGTGGTCATCATTGGGGGAGAATTTTTTAAGAAATGCATACTTGTACTATAATTTTGGAAGACAAGACGGTTGGGTTAGCACGGGTTACGTTCACGGAAGAGAGTTCGATTCAAAGTGTATAGTGGGTAGATCTCAAGAGTCGATGCTATGTAAACTGGGTGATATAGTTGCACAAATTTGCAACAATTTATCTTGTTCTTATTTTTTCCTCTTAATTTGCACAACTTTTGATGCAAAGAAAGATAATGTGTTAAAGTGTAAGTCATTAAATGAGGCGAAAGGTTACCACTATATAGACCAAAGTCGGGCCATGCTTTTCGCAAGAGGTTTCCCCTTCCAAAATCATGTTAAGCTTACTTTGCATCTGTATAGTTAATGCTTCACATTTCGTTGGTGAATATAATACGTGATATCCACGAGACTACGCACAGACGACGATTCAATTGTGAGAAACAAAACATTACCATCTGGACTTTCATGTTGGTTACATTTGCAAAAACTCAAAACGTTTTTAATGGCCAGCAGCACAAACTAGAGACGCAAACGTTTGTTCGAAATTTCTTTTCCTAATCAACAAAATGCCCGATATGAAAATGGGACGACATGAGGGTACTGCTTGTACTACAACTTTGCGTTGGTACAACATTGTCCTCTGAATGAAGGGCAGAAGTTTCATATTTTACTTTAAAGAGAAGCAAGAGGCACGCTCTTCAAACTTGTATCAGGCTTATCAACAATTGAGTTGTAGACTATGTTTTACGCCATCGGTCTTAGAAAATGTGCAAGATATCCATGGAATGTTGAGACAATAGTGATAAGTTGCGGCCCAGATATGAACTGATGGTTTCGAACACCGCAGCTTTTTGGGTAACATAGGTTTGGCTGTATATAGATTACATTTTTGTTGGTGTGTTGGCGTATATCGTGTTACACAAAATCTTTTACAAAAAGATTGTTGGGACGATACCTGCATATAAAAACTCGTCTCTGTTAAATACAACAAAAATTGCATCCAGCGTCAACAAAAACGTGTGGTATAGATGCAGAAGATAGAAAAAGAACTGAAAGCCAAATACTTGTGAAACACAAGCGCTGATTTGTTTTAAACTCCGAGAAATCACTTTTTTCAATTTTTTATTTTTTTTTATTTATTTTTTTTTTTTAATTTTGAAGAAACTTAGAGGGAAGTAAAGGATACACAAGTTGATGATACAAGGCAGGTGGGCTATACTTGTAGGCGTAGGCATAGGCGGCTCACATGGTTTGTAAGCGCCGGACAAACTATAAGCATCAAAAAGTACCGTTGAACTGCCCCCCCTCCCCTCTCTCCCTCTCTCCCTCCGTTGTCCGAACCTCCACACCATCATCAACCCACCATAATTTAAGCTTGTATAACCCGCTTGGGTTGAATCACCATGCACGTGACCCTCTGTTTTGATGTTGTGTTTTATTTTTGTTGGATAACACAAAGCCAAATTCCCATCAACCATCCTATGGCCCATCCCAAAATTAAGAAAAAAGCCAACAAGTTGAAAAAAAAAAATTATGCATCTACCACAAGAGGGAGAGAGGTTACAATACAACATTTAGGCATATATACCAACTAACCCTTATTTTTAGTAAAAAATGATTGTATAAATATAATTCCAATTCTTCTTGTTTATTCTTTTACCATTTGAATTCTTCCTTTTTGATTAGGTTTTATTCAACTACACCTTTGATTACAACGTCCCCTTCGCCCCCCCCCTTT
>OGTC01000328.1_pt1 | contig 15430 bp, 8 predicted proteins | sample 1574531 | NCBI WGS metagenome assembly OGTC01 (sample SAMN03295859, study PRJEB24534) | human gut metagenome | isolation source: fecal sample 2 from infant 9 | host: Homo sapiens | place: USA: Pittsburgh, PA | collected 2014-07 | reverse complement strand
GCTATTGGCTATGCTTTTGTAACGGGTGGGGTGATGAATATGTTTAGTATATGGAAAAATTTCAATTTAGGATTAAAACTATTTTATATCCTTTTAATCGTTCTATCTCTCACCATGCTTCTACCAAATATAACAGGCTGGATTTCAACCTTTCTTCACATGTCAGGAATTGCCAGTTATATCATGGTTTCCAGCATCAACAACTATCGACTGTCTTAATAAAAATCGTATAGTATCATAAAAAATAGTCAATACGATTATATCACAGTTTACAGACATTTAATAATTTTCTATTGGATACCTTTTTATATGAAATATCGACAACTGTTACGGGAATTTACAGAAAAATTTCTTTTAGCAGGATAGTGAACATTTGAAGTAAAAAACCACTCACTCCAAAGAGCAAGTGGTTTTTATACTTTTTATTTTTCTAACAAGCTAAGCGCTTCAGCATCTGCGATGATGGTCACATCCGGGTGATTTTGGAGGCTACTTGCTGGCAAACTCTCAGTCACTGGACCAGACACTGTTCCGGCAATAGCTTCTGCTTTTGATTCACCGTAAGCAAAGAGAAGGATAGACTTGGCATCCAAGATATTTTTAATCCCCATTGAAATGGCTTGGGTTGGGACATCTTCAATCTTGTCAAAGAAGCGCGCATTGGCTTCAATAGTAGACTGATCAAGTTCTACTAGATGCGTTTGACTGTCAAATGGAGTACCAGGTTCATTAAATCCGATATGTCCATTGCGACCGATTCCCAAGATTTGGAGGTCAACTGGATGGTCAGCCAAAATTTGATTGTAGCGTTCAACTTCAGCTTCAGCATTGTCCTTAACCCCACGAGGCAAGAAACTTTCTTTAAATGGTTTTTGGTTGAACAAGTTTTCTTGCATGAAGTAACGGTAAGACTGTGGATTGTCCCCATCAAGACCTACATACTCATCAAGGTTGACACTGGTTAGATTTGAAAAATCGAGGTCACTTTCAACAATTTCCTTGTAAAATTCAAGTGGGCTACTTCCAGTCGCAAGTCCTAGGGTTTTAGCGCCGTTGGCTATTTTTTCCTTCAAAATCTCAAAAGCAACTTTTCCACCTTCGATTTGGTTTTCAACTTTAATGACTTTCATCTTTTCATCCTCCATTTCTATCTATATTTATTATATGGTATAGACCGATTTTTGTCAAGTGAAAACGATTTAATTTCTAAAAAAAGAGCGACTATACTTGAAACATGTTATAATGGATAAGATTAGAACTTAGAAAGAATGAACAGATATATGAATACAGCTGATTTTGATTTCCACTTGCCCGAGGAATTGATTGCCCAAACGCCCCTTGAAAAACGAGATGCCTCTAAACTCCTCATCGTCAATCGTGAGACGGGAGAAATGCAGGATAAACACTTCCACTCTATTATTGATATGCTGGAACCTGGTGATGCCCTTGTCATGAACGACACCCGCGTTCTCCCTGCCCGCCTCTATGGACAAAAGGAAGAAACTGGAGGTCATGTGGAACTGCTCCTGCTCAAAAATACTAATGGAGATGAGTGGGAAGTTCTGGCTAAACCTGCTAAACGTCTCAAGGTCGGCACTCGTGTCAGCTTTGGTGACGGTCGCCTCAGCGCTGTCGTTACGGAAGAATTGACCCACGGGGGACGCATTGTCCGCTTTGAATACCAAGGAATTTTCCTGGAGGTCTTGGAAAGTCTGGGAGAAATGCCGCTACCGCCTTATATCCATGAAAAACTGGATGACCGTGAACGCTATCAAACCGTCTACGCCAAGGAAAGTGGTTCTGCTGCTGCACCTACTGCTGGTCTTCATTTCACCAAAGAACTGCTGGCAGAAATCCAAGCTAAGGGTGTTCATCTAGTCTATCTGACTCTTCATGTCGGACTCGGAACCTTTAGACCTGTTTCAGTTGACAATCTGGACGAACACGAAATGCACTCAGAATTCTATCAACTTTCTGAGGAAGCTGCTGCCACCCTTCGCTCTGTTAAGGAAAATGGTGGTCGTGTCATCGCTGTCGGAACCACTTCTATCCGCACCTTGGAGACTATTGGTTCCAAGTTTGATGGGCAAATCCAAGCAGATTCTGGCTGGACCAATATCTTTATCAAACCTGGCTACGAATGGCAGGTTGTAGATGCCTTTTCAACCAATTTCCACCTGCCAAAATCAACTCTGGTCATGTTGGTTTCTGCCTTTGCAGGCCGTGAATTAGTCTTAGATGCCTACCACCATGCCATCCAAGAACACTACCGCTTCTTTAGTTTTGGCGATGCCATGTTTATCTATTAATTTTCATAATCAAAAAAGCGCATATTATCAAGTTTGATAGTATGCGTTTTGTAATGGATAAGGAATGAGTTATACTCAATGAAAATCAAAGAGTAAACTAGGAAGCTAGCTGCAGGCTGCTCAAAACACTGTTTTGAGGTTGTGGATAAGACTGACGAAGTCAGTTACCTATACCTATGATATATACGGCAAGGCGAAGCTGACGTGGTTTGAAGAGATTTTCATTGAGTATTAGTCTTTTTTAAAGCTCGGATCCTTCAAACTCTGGACACTGGCATTGATCACCGCACCGACAATTAAAATCTTAGCGATGAGAATAAACCAGAACATCATGACCACCACGACGACGGAACTGAAAAAACGCACGTCCACTATGTGATTGACATAATTGTTAACATAGACTGAAAAGATATTAAGTAGTAAGACCAGAGTCAATAAGACAAAGGCACTACCTGGCAATACGGAGCGAATTCGTCGGACCTTAACATTAGGTAGGAAATAATAAAGCATGATCAAGATTGCAAAAATCAAAGCATAGACCAAAGGGCCTGTTAGATCTTGCAGATAATCAAAGAGAGGACTATCCGATTTCCAGTAGCTTTTGATAAGGTTGAGAAGCATGCGACCAAAGACACTGAGAAAGAGAGCTAAGGCAAAGAGAATCTGCAAGCCAAAACTGACAAACAAACTCATGAGTTGATGGGAAATCATCCCACGATTTTTAGCTACTCCGTAAGCTTTATTAAAGGCTTTCTGTAGGAAATTCATGGATTTTGAAAAGGTCCAGAGGGCTGACAAAACCGCAAAACTCAATAAACCCGTTGAAGGTTGGGTCAGCACTTCTGTAATAATCTTTGCGACCACATCATACATGGTATCCGGCAAGAATTCATTGACAACCTTTAAAAAATTAGAAACTGGAATCTGAAAATATGGGAGGATATTAACTACCACCAAAAGCAGGGGGAAAATCGAAATCAACCAATAATAGGCTACTGCGACACTGGTCAATTCACTATCTGATGCTTGATAATAATGCAAAAAAGCTTTTAATAAAGGCTTGTCTGTCAGCTCTTTCCACCACTTTTTCATGTCACACTCCTTCACTTATAATCTTGACTAATTTCTTCTTACCAATTCCACCATATCATAAGGCAGGGTATTGGCAGCTTCCTTCAAGGAATAGTTCTCTAAGTTATTGACATTTTGTCGTAACTTCTTGGCATACTTGGTCGTAATCAATCGTTTTTCTTCGTATTCGAAAATCAACTTGCGCTCCAGATAATAGCCTCTCAGCATTTCATCGATATTGTTGGGCTTAACGCGATTAATAACCCGTTCGACAAAGGCACCACTGGTGATAATAGCTGTTTCTCGGAGACGAGAATCCTGCATGAAGCTGATCAAGGAACTCTTATAAACCCCTTTTAGATTCTCCAAACTTTCGATAATCATCTCTGTATTTTCGAGATAGAGCTCTGCAATTTGGTCATAGTCAAGATCTCTGAGTTTCTGTGATTCTTCATTTTTCCAACTGCGAAAGGTCTTGCCAAGAGTAAAGACTTCGTGAAGGAGAAAACGTAAAATTCGCAAGGAAACAAGGAAATAATAGGTCAATCGTGAAGCAAACTTTCGATTGATACTTTGTTCCATGTTTTTCAAATAACGTTGGTAAACTCGATAGGCACGCTCACTCATCTTGTCCTCTTCGTAAGCCTGTTCTAAACCATCACTTTCAATACTGAGGATGAGAAGTTTCAAGGCCTCCCAGTCTTCTTGAGCCCCCTTGTTTTCTTGATTCAGGATGAGATTTTCAATACGTCCATGATAATTGTCAATAGCCGCATAGAGGGGAAGTTTATTTCTGGTGTCTTCCAACTCTTTTTCCAACTCCAGCGTTACTTCATTCAAAATGGCGATATGCATGAGATAGTCCTTGCTTTCTTCCTCTTCATCCGAAAGATGAGGCAGGATCAAGAGACCTGTTAAAAAGCTTACAAGCGTCACACCTGCAACAAGGAAAAGCAAGAGAGGATACTCCTGTTCTAAATTACTTGGTATCAAGAGAATCGTCGCAATCGACACCGTTCCCTTGACACCTGAGAAGGTCAAGAGAAGCATGTCCTTCATATACTTATTTAGCTTTTTCTTGAGACGTCTAGTCCTATAGGCATAATAGCCATAAATCATGACAAAACGAATGGCAAAAAGGACAAAGGTAAGGGCTATAAGAGATAGCAGCAAAAGTAGAAGATTATAGATTGGATTGGTTAAGATAGGCTCTGCTATCATTTCCAGCTCCATCCCTAAAATCACAAAGACAGAACCGTTTAGCATAAAATTCACTGTATGCCAAACCGTCTCGGTCACCGTATCCACTTGGGCTTCGAGGAGCGTGATTTTCTTAAAACGGCTTGCCTTTAAAATCCCAGCAACCACAACGGCAATAATCCCTGAAACATGGACTTCTTCTGCCAGGAAGAAGGTCACCAAGGGCAAACTCAATTCCAGAAGGAGTTCACTAGCTATATCCGTTGCTCGCACACTTAATAAGAAGCTATGAAGGAAACGGTTGGTCATGGCTGTTAGAAATCCAATCAAAAAACCGCCTAGGATTGAAAAGATGAGCGAACTACTCGCTTGCCCAAGGGAAAAGGCTCCAGTTGTCCAAGCTGTCAAAGCTACCTGAAAGGCAACCAATCCAGAAGCATCATTCAAGAGTCCTTCACCCTTAAGGATATTGGACACGCGCTTTGGAAAGCTAAACCGCTCCGAAAGAGAAGCAAAGGCCACCAAATCCGTAGGGCCAAGTGCCGCCCCAACAGCCAAACAAGCTGCCAAGGGAAGACTGAGCCAAAGAAGATGGGCCAAGCCACCCAAACTCAGAGTCGAGATAAAAATCACTGGAAATATGAGATAAACAATGATTCGCCAGTGTTTTAAAATAGCTGTAATGTCCGCTTCTTCCGACTCCCGGAAAAGCAAGGGGCCGATAACCAGGGCCAAAAACAACTCCGTATTGAGGTGAAAGTCGGTATTGGGTAAAAAGAGACCAATCACAATTCCCAAAAGAATTTGCACCAAAGGGAGGGGCAAAAAGGGCAGGAGCTTATTGGTTGTACTTGAGACAATCAAAACCAGTAAAAATAGGATGAGGTAAATCAGTAATTCCACGCACGACCTCCTTAATCTTTTTTACAACAGGATTCAAATATCTCCTTCTGCTCTTTGATTTTTTGGTCAATCTTGGAACAGTCTTTGTGCTCAATTTTTCTCTGGCACCGTTCCATTTCAAGAGCAACTAATTTTTTCTTGATTTTAAGCATTTTTTTGCTCATGTGTGCTTGGTCTAACACACCCACTGCTCGTTCGTGGTGGGTTGATTCAACAAAATTCTGGCGCATGGCATCCAGCTTTTCACGTAGGTATTGTTTATCCATGTCTATATCTCTCTAATTTCTCAATCATCACTAAAAATGGCGGGTTGTTGACTTGATTAAGCGTTCGGTAAATAGAAACTGTGTACTCTTGTTGGTTCAACTGACTGACAAAATCCAAGACAGCATCCCTCTCGAGGTCGCCTCCTTCATGACCATAGTAGATCATGATAGCAATCCGTCCCCCTTTGACAAGCAAATAACACAGCTTTTCTAATGCTTCAATGGTTGTCTGCGGTTGGGTAATGACTGACTTATCAGCTGACGGCAGATAGCCCAAATTAAAAATCCCTGCCTTGACTTCTGTCACAAACTGGTCCATTGTCTCATGGCCTTGCAAGATTAACTGGGCATTTGTCAGGCTAGCCTGGTTTAAACGTTCTTGGGTCTTTTCCAAGGCTTGCTCCTGAATATCAAAGGCATAGACTTGCTTGGCTAGCTTGGCCAGAAAAAGGGTGTCGTGACCATTTCCCATTGTCGCATCCACTACAATATCATCCTGAGTCACTATCTCAGCCAAAAAATCATGTGCCATCTCAAGTGGTCTTTTCATTTTCAAACTCCTGTTTTACAGCCTTGCATCCTTGAACACTTCCGCGACGTCGCATCTCCATCTCAATACTGTTGAGGACTTCCCATTTATTGAGGCTCCACATAGGCCCAATCAGCATATCTCTAGGTGCATCTCCTGTGATTCGATGAATAACGATATGCTTGGGAATGATTTCCAGTTGGTCACAGATGACCTTAACATATTCGTCCTGGCTCATCAACTGCAAGCGTCCTTCGTGGTAATCTCGTTGCATACGCGTATTGGTCATCAGGTGAAGCAAGTGCAGTTTAATCCCTTGAATATCGTTATCCGTGACACAGCGGCGGACATTTTCAATCATCATCTCATGGGTTTCACCAGGAAGTCCATTGATCAAATGAGAAACAATCTCAATCTTGGGATACTTTCTCAAACGCTTGACCGTTTCCACGTACAATTCATAGGAGTGGGCACGGTTAATCAGGTCAGAAGTTGTTTCATAAGTGGTCTGCAAGCCCAATTCAACCGTCACATGCATGCGCTCCGATAACTCAGCCAAATATTCGATAGTTTCGTCTGGTAAACAGTCTGGTCGCGTTCCGATATTGATTCCTACCACACCTGGCTCGTTGATAGCCTGTTCATATCGCTCTCGAATCACTTCCACCTTTTCATGGGTATTGGTAAAATTTTGAAAATAAACCAGATACTTCTGCACATCTGGCCACTTGCGATGCATAAAGTCAATTTCCTTATAAAATTGCTCTCGGATAGGCGCATCCGGTGCTACGATAGCATCTCCAGAACCTGAAACTGTACAAAAAGTACAGCCTCCATGAGCCACAGTCCCATCACGATTGGGACAGTCAAACCCCGCATCAATAGGGACTTTAAAGGTCTTTTCTCCAAAGAGTTTTCGATAATAATCATTCAAGGTATTATAAGATTTCATAACCTTCATTATAACAAAAAACACCCACAATCTCAAAAGCCTGACTTTCCTATAAATTCCTCTGTTTCTCGTTTCCATTAGCCTTTTTTTATGATACAATATGGATATGATTTTAATGAAATTAGCCTCTATTTTATTATTGATACTGACCTTAGTCGTCTGCATCATCATAACCAAACTTTTTAGATTAAAAAAACTAGGACGAAACTTTGCGGATTTGGCTTTTCCAGTCTTGGTATTTGAGTATTACCTGATTACAGCTAAAACCTTTACCCATAATTTCCTCCCTAGACTGGGCCTAGCCCTGTCACTCCTAGCTATTATTCTCGCTTTTTTCTTTCTTTTGAAAAAACGTAGCTTTTACTATCCTAAATTCATCAAGTTCTTCTGGCGTGCAGGATTCTTATTAACCCTTGTCATGTATATAGAAATGATTATTGAATTGATGACTCAGAAATAAAAAAATAAAATTGAAAACACCTCAATCAAGCTGAAATACAATGATTGAAGTGTTTTTTTCTTTATATTTTTTTAATAATTCTTATACTCAATGAAAATCAAAAAGCAAACTAGGAAGCTAGCCGCAGGTTGCTAAAAGCACTGCTTTTAGGTTGTAGATAGAACTGACGAAGTCAGCTCAAAACACTGTTTTGAGGTTGCAGATGGAAGCTGACGTGGTTTGAAGAGATTTTCGAAGAGTATTATTTCCCTTCTTTATCAGGAAATAGATAACCAATACCTACACAAGCCAGCACACCTGCTCCAATCACCAAGCCACTTGAAATTGGCAACAGATTCAAAATTGCATTTGCGATGATAAAGGCAATAGTTAAACACATCAGACTAGCCTTGTAATCCTTTTTCAAAAGATTCTCTAGTGTGAAAAAGAGGAACAGGCCTACCGGAATCAGTGACCAGAGGTTTACATCTAAACTTGGCCAGCCAACAGAACCAAAATACACTACTGTCGCTGCTACTAGTAAAAATACAAACCCCAATAATTTTTTCATTTCTTTATCTCCGATTTCTTTTTTAGGAACTTGACTTATCTGATATTGATGCCTCACGTCCCTTACAAAAATCATTATAGCAGAGGAGTTTCTCAAGAACAAGTTCTTTTGCCTATCTGGTCTCTATATCGGTCTAAGTGGGGGAATAATAGTGCTAAAAGAAGTAGGCTGAGGGGAAAACTACCCTCCAAATAAAAAGGAATTAAGCAACCAAACGCTACTTAATTCCTTCACTGAAATTATTTCATCACCTCTATAAAATAAAGTAAACTTTAAATTTTGAAAGACTTTATTATCTAATCAATATGACCAATATTGTCAATACTAACCCTTTCAATCAATTCATTAGTTATCTAAACTAAGTCCATTAATACATTCTAAAAGAGTATCACTATCAAAGCAAACTAAATAATTGAGTTATAAATGGCTATTTTCACAAAACTGTTTCATCATCACACTATCTTAGTACATAAACCATTTTTTCATCTATAGCTTTTGTCTTAATCTTGATCTTTTTTCTTTAATCCAAGAAATACACCTAAGGTAAACATTATTCCAGCAACCAATGACGTGAAGACTTCGCTAACTGTTCCGGTTTTTGGCAACCTATCAGAATGGTTAGTATCCGATTTACTATCAATGTTAGTATGTTTATTAGCTATGTTCTCTTGTTCATTAAGATGAACTTCTTTCTTATTTTCAAAGTTTTTATCATTTTTATCAGGAACTGGAGCTGTAACATCCTTAGTTGAATCAGATCTTTGACTTTCATCTAATTGACTATAATTTACTTGTACAGAAACTGTAGATTTGACATCCTTAGTTGAATCAGGTTTTTGTGAATGATGTTCTCTTTGTAAATCCTCCTTTTTGTAATTTTCATCTAATTGACTATGATTTGCTTGTACCTTATCTTTCTTTTTCGATACATCAAAAGTAGGTTTATTTTCCTCCTCCTTTTTCTCCTCTATTTTCTTGAATACAGGTTTTATAAGGGTATCTTTTGATAGATTAAGAACATAGCCAACGTCTTTTTTCCCTTCGACACCAGAAATTTCCCAGCCATCAAATTGATAGCCTTTTTCTAATTCACCCTTATAGACAGGTAAAATGAAATCTTCTTCCGACACTATCGTTGAACTCATTTCTTTTCCATTTTGAATGGTCACAGTTACCATCTGAGGTTTTAGTTCGCTTACCTCTCCCGTATCTTTGTTTAAAATGAATTCTTTTACGGTCGTATTTCTTGCGAAATCTTTTGCAAGAATCTTAATGTTTAGTGTCTTATCTGTTAGTTGTTTAATATCATCAAATGATGTGTATTCTTTTCCATTTACATAAATATGTTGTTCTTGAATCTCACCATTGAATCCATTATTTCTCTTATCATTGATATTAAAGACTACAGATTTTCCATCAGCATATTCGATACTAGTATTTCCTTTTGGATCAATGTTTACTTCTGGTTTAACATTATCATATAAAAATTGATAGTGTACTCCAATCGCTTTCGCATTCAAATCGCTATAGCCAGTTTGAAGATAAACATTTCCATCCATATCTGTTACCTTATCTGGGAATCCGTTTGCTTTATAGTCTTTCATTCCCCAGTCCATGATGTCACCGTCTTTAACATTAAGCTTAATGTTAAAATCTCTAGTGTTATCAATGTGTAAATCTCCGTAGATTAAATAATTATCTACAACCGATTCATTAACTCTCAACTCCCAGTTAAAACCACCCTTATCAGAAATCTTACCTCTTAAATAAAATTCTGGATTTCGTACATAAATTTTATTAAATTTAGATGGATTAAAATAGTTCTTGTCCATTGAAAGATTTACTGGTTTTGCATCAATAAATAACGTAGAGCCATCTTCTTTTATAGCTTCTACATTGGACTTATCCTCTCCTGTGTACTCTTTATCATCCTTACCAAATAATACCAGTTTAGAAGAATCTGTTACAAGATTTCCATCTTTATCGATTGCTTCCCCTTTATCATTCATTTTAAATGTAAACACTTGATACCTTACAATGTTAAAGCCGTCCAAAGCCGACATTAATACTGATTGAGTACTTCTTCCATCTTCAACATTTCTACTATCAGCATAAATTATTTTTTCTGATAAGACTCTTAGATTAGGATTGGCCTTTTGTATTTTTGCTATATCTTCCTGGCTATAGACTCCATTTCCTTCTAACATATCTGTTTTTCCAGGATTATAGGTAGTCACTTTTAGTGCATAGCCTTTTCTTAGAATGATGTTATCCTTTAATAGATATTGTTGTTTTTCTGAATCAGAATAAATTTTACCAGATTCCATGTCCGTTAAATTGTTTGGTTTATTTTTTGAAAGATCTCCTTCTCCTAATTCTATTACATTCCCATAACTTGATGCATAGGGATATTCTGTTTTAGTTTCCTTATTTTTTTCAGGCATTCTAATTTTAGTTTCAGCTTTTGTCTGATTATCATCTTTAACAAAGAATCTCATATCTCCTGCAAAAGCTAATCCATCCACAATATCATTAATATTAGCGTATAAATCAAATGTCATCGTTTTTGAGTGGGAATCATACTTGGTCGTTTTGATTTCTATCGATTTATAGTTATTTCCATAGTATACCTTGGCATTTTTAGAAACATTACTGATCTTTCCAAGAATTTCAAAGTGTCCATCTTTAGACGGACTTAGGACACCATAAATTTTTGATTTGATTTCGTCAAGTTTTTCAGTTTCATATTCTAAGGCACTACCATCGTCATAAGCAATAATATTTCCCTTATCATCGTATTTATAATCGTATTCTTCTGTCCTCTTACCAGTTTCACTTGTAAAGTCATCAACTTCTCTAAATTTCTTTTTAATGAGTTTCTTTAAGTCTTTGCTTTCAAAATCTCTAATTGTTGAAATAGTTTTATGAATAGTAAAGCTAGATTTTTCTTCGATAGACTCTTCATTTTCTTGATGATTTTCTACCTCAGTTGTATCTTTTTTAAGACTATCCTCTTTTCTATTTTCTAAATTTTTAAATTTAGATTCGGCAATCTCTCCAAGCTTTTGGTATTTAGATGAATCTTGATCAGGATCTACTAGATAATAGGAAATCATCCCCTTCTCATCAGCATGATCAGCAAATTTAATTCTATGAATCTTTGTGAAATTGCTAGAGCCATCTAGTGCAATGACTTCAATGATTTTTCCTCTTAAATCTCCTGCACCATTAATTTCATAAATGGTATTTCCGTCTTTGTCAAGTTTCCTATTTCTTCCTTGACCCTCACCTGCGTAAGTTACTTCAAGATTTTTCTCAACCTCTCCATCTTCATTAACCAGAGCGGCGCCAGCATACCAAACTTCGTTGGCAATCTCATCAAATTTTTCAGGATGTTCTTTTTGATCTCTCGCAAATAGGGTTTCATTCTTGTATTGATCTTTTACCTTGTGATAAGTATCCTTTGTGATCAACTTAATTTTTTCAGGATTTGAAAAATCAATCGAAACAATCTTAGGAGCTGTGTTATCAATTTTTACAGGAATATAGGAAACCTGCCATGGATAATCTTTAGTTAATCTATATTTAAATTTATAGAAATATTGACCTTCTGCAATCGGTTCAAATTGACCTCTTATCTTAGTAGCAGGATCTTGGTTATCCTTACTCTCTGGTGCATTTTCTTCTCTACCTCTAGGGTTATAGATAAGTCCATCCCACTTCAAGTCACCCCAAACTTTTAGTTTAGAAGATTTGATTCCCTTTGCATCATTTCTCTTAGAGTTTAAAATTCCTTTAATAAAGTGTTCTCTCGAAATGACTTTTAAGTCTCTTTGATTTTCTCCCTCTTTATTTGTATTTACTATTGAAATCAATCCTTCTTCTGCACTTCTTAATACAAGTGGAGAAGGTGTTAATCCTCTCTCAAGTTGAGCATCTTGAGGATTTCCATTTGAATCTAAAGGATAAATTTTAGCAATATTAGAACCACTTGATGATGGTGCGTTGATCCCTTCGTTATTGAAAGCAAATAATTCTGGATTTTGATCTAGAGATGTTGTATTTTTATCTTTTCTATTTTGTATAACTCCTGCTGGATTAAATTTATCTATACCATGCTCTCCACCAATTCCCTTATTTAAGGTTCCTGGAATTTTTGGTTTACCATCATCATCATAACCTTCCATTGTTTTTGATTTTGATCCTTCTTCCCAGGCCCATTTATCAAGGATTGGTTCGTGGTTCCAATTACCAGCAAATCCCATTAGAGGCATCGATAAAGAAGGTTGGAAGTTTGTTTTCTTCCCGTTAGAGTTTAGAGCTTCCATTTCTTCCACTGACTCAAAATGAATAAATGATTCTACAAATTTATTTTTGTTTTTAGCCTCTCCAACGTTTATAACCGCATTTAAATCAAAGCTAGAATTTGGGCTTATAGTGAAAGTGTCATGCTCAAATGTGATATTTGCTCCTTTGATTTTTTCTGGATGGATTTCTGGAACAATTTGCTTACCATCTGGAGATTTTTCATCTTTGTATGTTTCATCCAGTTTTAGTCTATCAGTTAGAGAATCTGTAGTTATCGCTGATGCTGAAACTTTAAAGGTTAAAGGTCTGTTTGATGTATTGTGAAGCTTAATTGTAAAGTATTTTTTATCTCCTTTTATTTCTTTAAGAGAAACAGAACCATAAGAGTTTACCAAACCTTTAGAATCCGTGTTTTTAAAAGTAGCTACAACTTCATTTCTCAAAGCATTGGCCACATTAATTAGCCCTGCTCCCTGTTGTCTAGGTGATGCAAAGTATTGACTTTTTTCTTTCCAAGACGTTGCGTCCATCATAGGTCGCGCAGTATTTTGTAGGGCAATTTTTGTAAGACTTGTAAGGTCTATTTTGTCATCTCCCTTAAGATTTTTCAATACAGGTCTTTCAAGCATTTCCTTTAACTTTGGTCTAATCAAAACAGTAGAAGCTGCCACGATTGGAGTTGCCATACTAGTCCCTGACATATAACCATAAGTTGATTTCCCATTAATGACATTAAGAGTAGATTTAATATTTTTACCTGGTGCTGAGACATCAGGCTTTAAAAGCAAATCTGTTCTCGGTCCCCAAGATGTGGATCCTGCTGGAACGATGACATCTTCTTTATACAATTCTTTGTCTGTGTCAGGTGCAAACTTAAAGTCAATCTCTTTTTCGTCACCTACATTCGGTTTATTAGAATTATAGCTTGCCATATCAATTGGATAGTATTGTTCTAATTTATCTTTAAAATCTTCTTTACTATTTCTTTTAACCTCAGTTTTTTTATCAGGATTAATCATGTTCCATAACTTTACACCATCATCTCCTGAAATTGAAAATACTTGACTAGTAGTTCCTTCATCCTCCTCATATCCCATAGCTGGAAGCTCTGTCCAATTATCTCTATTGTAATAATTTACAGTATTTACAACCATAATGGCGCGTGCGCCCTTATCCGTAGCTCTTTTAAAAGAATTTTTTAAATCCTTTGTATAAATTCTATCCATTACTGCAATTTTGCCCTTAAGATTCAATCCTATCAAATCTTGGTCTTGACCCTTGCCTATATATACAAATTTCAATTTACTAGGAGCTTTTGAACCATCTTCGTTTGTTGTGATTTTATTCTTATCGAAAAAGGCACCTATATTTCTGTATTTAAAACTTTCTCCACCTATGTTAACTTTATCAAACTCAACTGTTTGATTTTTAGCAGAAGCGACCGCTATCGCATCTTCATGTGCTGCAGTTCGCGTTACATTTCCAGTATCTGTCATCTTCAGATTATTATTTGCCACTAAATCCCATGAAGAACTTGAAGCAGAAGTCGCATAGTTACCCGTAGCTACAACCATTGGAATGCCTGCTTTTCTTAACGCTCTAATAGCTTCCCAATATTTCTCACCTACAAGACCTGTTCCTGTAAAGCCAGATGATACCGAAACAACATCGACATTGTGTTTGATCGAATCTTCAATAGCATGAAACATTGTTTCATCTCCTGCGAAGCCAGATCCTGCGTCAGAGTACATTTTATAAGAGAAGATCTGTGCATTAGGAGCAATTCCATCTATTCCGTTAAAGTTTTTAATATCTTTTTCAGTATCATTTCCCGCAAGAATCCCTGCAATATGCATCCCATGTGGATCAAAATAATCGCTCCCATCATCAGCTTTTTCTACAGTAATTTTACCACCATTATAATAATTGAAAGCATGAGGGATTTTATCACTCAACCAGAAATTTTTATCAGTACCTTTTAAGTCTTCTTTTTTGAATCTCATTGAGCCTTTAGCATCATCATCAATCCTCATGGCCTTATGCCTATAATCTGTCCCGGTATCGATATTTGAAATGACCATACCCCGGCCATCAAAATTTTTACCAAATGGAGCATTGATAGACTTTAGGTAATCAATTGCCTCTTCAACTGCAATTTCCTTTCTAGCATGATTCATCATTGGCTGGACTTTTTGTGATCGTTCAACCGATGAGATACCTTCTATTAGTTTAATCTTATCCAAATTATCTGGAGTTGTTTCTATTGCAACACCATTAAAAACCGTATCATAAGTATATAAAACTTTTGTATCCTTAAGATTGGATAATTCCTTGATTGCTTTTTCTACAGATTCTTTATCTTTAAATTCAGCAATATAGACAAGTTTGTCCTCTTTTTTAGGACTTTCTGGGTCTTTACTTGCAGACGAGTCCGCTTTATCTTCTTGGGATTGATTGGAATCTTCTTTGATTTTTTCTTCTTCATTGCTAGTTTTGTTATCTATCACAGATTCTTTACTAACAACTTCTTTTTCCTCAATAATTGTTGTTTTCTTCTCTTCAGTATCCTTTGAAGTTTCTATAGCATTATGAATATCTTCAAGTTTTTCTTTGTTTTCGTTTTGTTTACCTACTACTGTTTCTTTATCAGATATTTTTAAAGAATCTTCAGAACTAGGTGTATCTGCTAGGATTACCTCATTAGGGACATATGCTGCTAAAATAACTGCAGCTGTGGTTAATGACAATACTGTACTTTTTTTCATTTTAATTCCTTACATATTTATTTAACTTCCAATAGATAGTAAACTTTAACTTTGCTAGCCTTTGTTATAAAAAGTTTTACTAAGTATTATCTAGGAAATAGAGTAGTACATTTATAT
>OGTC01000327.1_pt1 | contig 15488 bp, 7 predicted proteins | sample 1574531 | NCBI WGS metagenome assembly OGTC01 (sample SAMN03295859, study PRJEB24534) | human gut metagenome | isolation source: fecal sample 2 from infant 9 | host: Homo sapiens | place: USA: Pittsburgh, PA | collected 2014-07 | reverse complement strand
CCCCTCCCACTCCCACTCCCCCTCCCCTTCCGTTAATAATCACCACGATTGTAGATACTTATATCAACTTCAGCTTTCACATCAACCATATCTCCTTGATCAATACATGCATCAACACTAAAACCATTCAATGCAGTACCATTTTGTAATTCAGTCAATCGTTGATTCTGGGCTCTTATTTTCTCCAACTCTTGTAAATAATTGTCTTCAACTCCAGTAATGTATGCACCCGTGAAAACCCCAACTTCGAATTCTTTAATATTGTCGGTTTTACAACAATCAATCAAATCATGCAAATCTTGATAAATCACCTTGTCGGCACCAATCACTTGAGAAATCTCTTCTTCAGTACGGTTAAATCCAACAAGAGCTTTAGTGTCAGCTAAATCAATACCATAAATGTGATTGTATCTGATTGGTGGGGCACATGATGCAAAGTATACTTTTTTAGCACCAGCTTCCCTTGCCATCAAAACAATCTCCTTTGAAGTTGTACCTCTTACGATCGAATCATCAACAATGAGGACATTCTTGTTTTCAAATTCCGAATCCATGGCATTCAACTTCCGTCTCACTGATGATCTTCGTTCTTGTTGATTGGGCATGATAAAAGTTCTTCCAATATACCTGTTCTTGACAAACCCTTCGCGATAAGGTTTACCTAAACTGACTGCACATTGGAAAGCACTGGTCCTTGCAGTATCTGGAACAGATATAACAACATCAATATCATTTTCATCCATAACACGTTTAATCTTGCTAGCCAATTTGATACCCATCTCGATCCTAGACCGGTATACTGACACCCCATCCAATACAGAATCAGGTCTAGCAAAATATACATACTCGAAAATATCAGGGGCAAAGATTTTTGGTTCAGCAACTTGTTTGAATTCAGGATCACCATTCTTTTGAATAATTACCGCTTCACCTGGATGTACATCACGGAATTTCTTGAAGCCAAGTGATTTCAAAACCACACTTTCCGAAGCCAACATGAAGTCCTTTGAACCATCATCATTTACTCTTTCACCAATCAACAAGGGTCTAATTCCATTAGGGTCTCTGAATCCAATAAGACCATACCCAGCCAACATGGCAACACACGCATAAGCACCTCTGATTCTTTCCATGGTTTCAGATAACGCTGTGAAAACATCAGCATTGTTAACTCTACTTTTATTAAACTTGTCCATTTCTGAGGCGAAAATATTCAACAATAACTCCGAATCTGAGTCAGTATTAATATGACGATGAACAACTTCATCCAAATGCTTCCTCAACTCTATTGAGTTGACCAAGTTACCATTATGACTCAACGAAATACCGTAGGGACTATTAACATAAAACGGTTGGGCTTCTGAACCTGCACTTGACCCAGCAGTTGGATAACGCAAGTGGCAAATGCCCATATTACCAACGAGATTCAACATCCTCTGTTGAGTAAAAACATCGCGGGCCATACCGTTACCTTTGCATTGGTATAATCTCCCCTTGGGACCACAAGTGGCGATACCAGCGGCATCTTGACCACGATGTTGTAAGAACATGGCTCCTTCGAATAATTCAGGAGCAACATTAATCTTTTGATTTGCTAAAACAATACCTAGTATACCACACATTGTAAAATTGAATATTTGACTAGTTTGAATAGGTTTCGAACCATGAAGATTGAAAAATCTTAGGAAAAGAGAGATGCAAACGAAGTCAGAAAATTTTTGTAACCATGAGATGCGCTAATTAAGCGCTGACAAAGAGAGTGTGAGAGAGAAAAAAGGACTCATAAACGAAGAGTAAACTTTTGAAAATAAACATGAATCGACCATTAGTGCAAAGAGGAGTCCGAGAAACTTCTTCTACAGCACTCTATCGATTTAGAGTAACGATTGTTGAAACACGATTCAGATCCAGATCCAGATCTCGATTCGCCGTCCCATTCTTCGATTTACCTCTCCTCCACACCTGTACCTCTTTTCACAACAAAACGTGGAGACATTTATTACCTCAAGTTCTATCAAGCATGCCACCTGCTATACACCCCTCATATCAACAGCAGCATCTCATTCATTTCCCCATAAATCCCATTGATCTAAAAAAAAAAAGCCAAAAAAAAAAGCCAAAAAAATTTCCTTTATTTCAAAAAAAAAGAAAAAAAAAAATTGGGTAAAAAATGTACCATCATTGTACCAACAACAACGATACCAAAAAAAAAAACCCAAAACTTCAAGGGGTTTCTACCCTAGTGTGAGTTCTTCACTCTTGATAAATCCTCTCCTTTGAATGGCTTGGGCACAGCATCTTCATTTTCGGCAACATACAACGATTTATCAATTGTAGCTGGAATTGGCTTGATTTCAGTACCCAACTCTTGCTCAATCTTGTATAAAGCATATCTGTCGTTCCAACTCATCAAATTGATGGCCAAACCCAAATGTCCAAACCTTCCTGAACGACCGATTCTGTGCAAATAAGTCTCAGCAGTTTTGGGAAAATCAAAGTTAATGACAACATTAACTGCTTGTATATCGATACCTCTAGTTAACAAATCCGAACAAACCAAGTTACGCACTTTACCTTGTCTAAATTCGTGAAATACTTTATTTCTTGCTTGCTGAGGCATCTTTGCATGAGAATAATAACATGAATAGCCTAATTCAGTAATCTTTTTCGCCAACAATTCAACTCTATTGGTTGAGTTACAGAAAATGATTGATTGGTTGATTTGCAATTTGGAAAACAACGTGTTTAAACAGTGTAATTTTTGTTTCTCCTCCACAAACGCATAAAACTGTGTTATACCTTTTAACGTTAACTCATCCATAAGATTAACTTCATATGGTTTGTTCAAATGTTGATCCATAAAATGTTTGACAGTGATGGGGAAAGTGGCCGAAAACAACAATGCTTGTCTATGTGGTGGGAAGAATTCTAATATTTGCTCTATTATATTCTTAAACTCTCTTGATAACATCTTGTCAGCCTCATCCATAACGAAGAGGGGACATTCAGATAAATCAGCCACTTTTCTCGAGGCTAAATCTAAAACCCTACCAGGTGTACCAACTAATATATGAACGGGGTCATTTAATCTAACAATATCATCTCGCAACGAAGTACCACCTGTGGTTACCATACACTGAACTCCTAGATGTTTACCCAAAGTTCTCACGACTTGTGACGTTTGTAAAGCCAATTCTCGTGTAGGTACTAATATCAAAGCTTGTATTTTGTTTAATTTTGGTTTGCATAATTGTAAGCAAGGGATGATGAAAGAGGCGGTTTTTCCTGTACCGTTTTTAGCTCTAGCAAGGATATCTCTGCCAGCTAAAGCCATGGGAATAGATTCTTCTTGAATAGGTGACGGTTTTTCAAATCCGGCTTCAAATATCCCCATTAATAACTCTCTTTTCAAATTGAAATCTTCAAATGATTTACCTTTAGTGTTTAACACGTCATCAGTTTGGGGTCTGGTGTCCTTTTGAGGGAGGCTGAGATTTTGTTTCCAATCGTTAACCTCAGTCATAATGATAAAGTTTTGTGGATGTATTAGGATTTGTTTGTGTTAATGGTTTGATGCAATGATAAATTGAGTTGAAATTAACCTGTGTGTGGTTGGAGTGTGGTGAACGGTGGTGGTCACTTTTTGGAGAAAAAAAAGAAAAAGTTTTTCTCAAGTCGTTCGTCGGACATGGAAAAATTGGTACATGCACTACTTTTGGAGCACTACCAGTTGCAATTTTTCTAACAAAAAAATCTATAAACTCTATACCAAATAGGAGCCTCTGAAAGGTCTTGCTTTTCATCAGCTATTTCCTGCTTCAACACTTCAATATTGATCTCACGTCTACCAGTATCCAAATCTATCTGATCCAATTTCACCCACAAATGGTTCCATGTTTTGTGATAGGTTTTATGAGCAACAAAGATTACAACAATGAGTGGTAACGATAAACAATTTTGCCAAAATGTGACTACATCAGCACCACTTTCACCGATGGGGAATATACTTACCCAAATCAATACAGCAATAATGAATATCAATAATGCCATTCCTGTCCAAGATCCAAATGTGCCCAATGGGGATCTAAAGATAATTTCATCTTTGGATCTTCCTTGGGCGTATAACGCCCATCTCCATCTCAAGTGGGTCAAGTTGATAAACCCCCATATGAAGAAAGATGCCAAAGAACAAACTGAAAAGAACCAGGTAAACACAGCTCCTTCGTTTTCATTCACCACGAGGAATCCTAATAGGCCAATGAGGGTGGTGATACCAATAGCAACTAATGGTCTTCCTTGTCGATCTATGTACCCAAACACTTCCGGTATTAATCCTTGTGCTGCTAAAGATGCCATTGTACGTGAAGCTCCATACACGGAGGAGTTCCCCACTGAGATCACAGCAACAATTATCACTGCATTCATGATGTGTGGCACAACTTTGATTCCGCCTTGATTTATAGCAATAACAAATGGCGATGCAGCTATACCTTCCCCATCTAATAAATCTGTGTTTGTATATGGAACTAAACAGCCAATTACAATTGAAGTCAACAAGTAAAAAATGGTTACCCGCCAAAATACTTGCTTTGTTGCTTTGGGGAGTGCCTTGCGTGGATTTTCGGTTTCTGCAGCAGCTAAAGCCACCAACTCAATACCACCAAATGAAAACGCAGCACTGATGAAAACAGAGCAAACTCCTTTGAATCCGTGGTTGAATGCACCAGGATTGTGCCAATATTTCCCACCAATGTATCCTTGATCACCGACACCACAGGTGATACAGATTCCCAATATAAGAAAGCCAATTACTGCCAAAACTTTGATAATTGACAAGACAAACTCAACTTCACCATATCCTTTAACACCAAATAAATTGATTGAGGAAATGACAACCCATATGATTGCGACCCACACGGCGGGACTAATTGAGGTATTCCAAAATTGAATTGTCATTGCTGCTGCGATAATTTCTGACGGGTACGAAATTGCCCAACTCACATAATACATCAACGCCAAGCAGAATCCCCATGATGGGTCAACAAACCTAGTAAAGAATGCATTGAAAGATCCACTAACTGGGAATTGCACAGATAGCTCACCAAGGGCATTGACTACTGTTAAAAGGGCATAACCCACTATGACATACCCTATTAATACAGCCCCAGGACCACCATTGGCCAAAGCGTATCCACTACCAACAAACAACCCCGTTCCGATACTACCACCAATGGCAATCATTTGTAAATGCCTCGATTTTAATCGTCTAGCCAAGGGATGCTTTGCCGATGCTAGGATAGACTTTTCCATAGGGGATAAATTGGTGGTATCAATTCCATCTTCTTCCAAGTCTATAGGTTTAAATGAGTCGATAAATCTTTGCCAATGTGAGTTTCGGTCATCGCTGGCTGAAGAGCTAAAATCTAGTGATCTTGAGGATGATTGCGATGTCCCCGCATTGACCTCCTTGCTTACAGCAGCTTGCTTTTCGATATCTGAGTACCCCATCGATCTTGAACACCACCTTGGGCAAAAGGTGAATTCATTTCAGAAAATTTTTACGAAACTGTGGCTCTTTATATACGGCGTTTTTTGTGTATAAATTGGTTTATTGTTTTAATTACGAAGGGGATTTTGTGTAAAAATAAAATACCAAGTACTTCTAAATATTTTTTTTGGGTAAAGTTCCAGCAATCATTTGGTCATACAACGGGCAGGTCTTGTTTGTCCTGATATGACCAAAAGAGCCACAACTCTTGCACCTCCTAGTGGTGGAGTTTCCTTTACCAATCCCCTTTCCACCGATGACATAAGAGCCATCGGGCAACATGACCGTGTTTGCATCGATGATGGTGGCACCAGCAGCAGCAGCAGCATGAATGGCGTCATTGGGTGGCTTCTTAGCCCTACTTTGTTTGGCTCGTTTTTCCAAATTGGCAAGCTTTTCCTCCAATGCTTTTCGGCGAAGTTTGTTCAATTCGGCATCGTTTGTAGGCAAAATTTCGTCAACGTCGGCATTCCTAAGCAACTCATCTTCAAGTAATTTTTTACGTTTAATGTAGGCACGAATCAAACGCGGGTCAGTAATAGTTTCAACTTTTCTTTGTACGACACCGTTGTGGTCTCGAACTCTTCTGGTAATGCGTAAAACTTTATCGTCATTGGGTTGATCTTGCTCTTTCTTGTCTTGTTTCAACTTGTCTATAAAATATTGCTCATGGTCAGAAGGTTTGTATTCGTTGTATATCTGCTCATACGATTCCACCAATGAGGTTCGTTGGGAATACCAAATTCTTTTTATCTCCTGTTCATATAATTTTTGGTTATAAGCAGCAGCATTGCTTTTGGGTACAGCCTCTGGTGGTGGTGGGAATAACGGCTTGAATGGGTTCTTTTGCGTAGCGCGCAACATGGAGTACCCTAAACCAATACCTGATGGGTCTCCTTCACCGTTTAGCTGTAACATAGCTTTAGTCTGATTTGCAACAACGAAATTCCTAGACAAGTTCCAAGGTGCCATTTCTTCCTCTGCTTCAATGTCATCCTGCTCTTTATTCCGTTTCCTCTCCTTCTCTCTCCTTGACTCTTCTGTCTCCGTGGCGTCTTCATTAGCCTCGTCTTTTTTCTCGGTTTCCTTTCTCTTGCGATTACTCATTAGTTTTGATTCATCACCAAATAACATCGCCATATCCTCCAATGCTTGCTGACCGAATTGCATCGCATCCATTAAAGAAGAGTCTTCTGGGGTGATCATACTCCGTATTTCCTCCTCTGAAGGAATTACATCATTCATGCCTCTAACTTTCCAAAAGCCTTGGTCATCACCTTGTCTTTGATACTCCATAAACTCCTTCAATCGTTGCCTATTTTGCATATCAGTTTGCTCAGGAAAGTGTTTTGAAACATCTTTTACCGAAATGCGAGGAGCATTTTTGGAATTCATCACCCGGTAAACAATCATTTTCAACCTATTCTTGGATATATTGGTGACTTTACGGGAATGAGGAGCGGGGATCTCCACTGGAAAGATATTTCCCACGGCAAAATTTACATTCATTGAGCGTAGATAGTATTTTTGGTGCGACCCGGCCCCCTGTGAACGAATCAATAGAAAATCAGTATTCCTAGGTTCATGTTTAAAAATGGGCGCCCTTATCATATTGTTGTACAACGTGGGAACAAATTCGCCAGGATATACTTCTCCAAAGTTCCAGAACGGTGACCTGTCTTCAACTCCTAAGACATGAGTTTCTCCGAATTGAGCTTTAGGGCGCGAGGTATCATCTGGGCTCCGTTTGCGATAATAATTAATCAACTTGGACCCCATACCAAAATTGGACACGATGGGAGGATACTGCTCTGTATACTCCATTGTGATTATGTTTGCCGTGTCAGCAACAGTCAAGTCAGTTGTCTTCACAAACATCTCATGCAATGATTTACCCTTGTCTTTTTTCTTTTTACGCAATTTTAACTTGGAAAAGCTCATCAAAGTACCTGGGCGAACATGAAAAACTGGACGATGGAATGCTCTGGCTTCCGCTTTGGAGAGCCTAACTTTATAGTATGGTGTTTGTAACCTCATTGCTGGAATGGAATGCTCAATGGTTAAGTTGCTCAAGTGTGATCTCTGTTTAGTATTGTAGTTTCTCCGCAAAAGTTCATACTCGTTATCATTCGACAAATTGAATTTGTCTAGAGTTATAGACCTTTGTTTGGCTTGAATCGGAACAAGCAATAAATTGGGGTCGTTCATATCAAGTTTCAACTTTTCAAGATCAATCTGTCCATCAAAGACATCAAATTCGTCGTCCAGATTGAGATCCCACTCCTTGAGTGGCTTCACAGTGGATTCGCCATTGATTATCGCATCATCATCCCAATCTGCCGTTGACAATATCAAGTCTTTAGAGTAGTCTTTGAATTTGTCACCATTGAGCCAGTCACGCTTGGTATAATCAAGCTCTTTGACAAAGGAGTCTAACGAGGCACTCTTAGCTTGCAAGTTTTCGATAAATTCCAAATCGCGCTGAGTAATTTCTGTCACATTTTTGGGGAGCTTATTTTGGTCCAAGCTCACTTTTGGCGTTAGGTGCTTCATGACCTTTTCACAGGTTATATATGGCCTCTTGTATTTGTAAAACATAGGCCGTGGAAGGAAAAATTTGAAGAAATCCAATGGCTTGTCTTTGGAATAGAATGGAAAGTAGTGTCTAATGTTTCGCCTCACTCTTTGTTGCTCTAGCTTTACTATTCTTGCAAACACCTTCTGTCGTATCTCGATTCTGCGTTTCTCATTTACTTCCTGGTCGTCGAATATACCTCCAAAGTCATCCGGCTCTGCAGGGTGTTCAAGGTTGTCAAGATCGTCGCCAAACATTGTGTCAAACTGGTCCTCAGCAAGCTGATGTGCTTCCTCAGAATCGGCTCTGGATTCCTTCTGATTAAACTCATCATCATCATGATTGTATTTGGCTGGCTCTTCCTCCAAATCAGCCAACTCATCTATATCCTCATAATCGATTGCGTCATCTGCGTGAATGGTTTGCTTCTCTTGAAAGATCTCCTCGATGAGTTGATCATCTGGTATGTTGGTGTTCCCATTCATGATGAAGCTTTAGTGTAGTTGGTTGACTCGCTTTTTTTTTTTGCGTTCTGTTTTTTGTTTTTTAATTTGTTTAGGGTTTGATTGTCAAACATGGGTATTGAACGATTCGTGTATAAGCCAAGGACAAAGAAAGTGGTATTAGCGTCGCTCAGGGGGAAATATCCTAGCGTGAACTACGATGAAGATGATGATGTAAGAATATACATTTTGAGATGTCCGTTTGAGTACAAGTCTTTTATAAAGAGTTTGGAACCCACAACAGTGATTCTTCAATTCAACACATTCAGGGAAATGTCCCAGCTACTAAACGTGTTGGACTGTCACGTTATCGTATTGATAGACCCCAACTCTGTCAAAGAGATTACCGCTAAATCAACAATAACATTACAGCTAATACGATATTTATGTCAAAAATACAATTGCGATTTGATTGCTAAAGAGTTTGATCTGTCTGATGTGAGAACGCTTGTGGATCTCGATATTCCCATTAAGCCTACCTACGAGGAGACTGATGATATTGTGTTGTCCATACCAAAGTCGTGGGATAGTTGGGGCAAGATTGTCCTCCATGGTAAATCAGTTGCACTACCAGAAGACGAATTGACTGGGGTAATACGTAGCGAGGAAACACTACAGCAGCTTGATGAGAACCTGTTGGATGAATATTTAGAGCTATATACAAGTCCGGGTGTGGAGCCAGGAGCCAAGGTGCCCCAGACTTTGCATGAGTTTGTAAAAGAGGTGTTTGAATAAAATCACTCTGTAGAAAAAAAAATGTTAGCCTTTAACATCGCACATCCGGCACTAGATCCAATCCAATGCAGCGATTGTCGCCCACTTTGGAAATAAGTCAACCGGAGGAAACCGTAATAGAAGAGACCCTTGTTGACATCACCCCACAGCATAAACGAAGAAGGTCCTCCACAGAGAAAAAGGTACATAAAAGGAAATTGAAGAAGAAAAATGCAACTCCTACACTAGTCATCGATTTAAAAGACGAAAAGCTTCCCGTGAAAAACATTCGGTCATTGATCTTGCATGTTTATACTGGACAGACTCAAAAGTGGTTTAAAATGGAGCATGCGGATAAGGTAAAGGATGTTTGCGTCTGCTTTGCACATGGTGTTGATCAGGAGTTGCCATTCGTGAAAGGCTTTACCGTCATCAAATCAATTTTGCCTGGTAGTAAAGATTACCTATATGACCCAATGAGTACAATCTGCTCCCTCCCACTAAGCAAAAACGAAAAGAAAGCGATTTTGGAGAAACTGAAACAAGAAAAGATTACCATCCGAGACTTGTTACTTAGTGAAATCCAATTGCAACAATCGGAGTACCCTATCGAGGGCTCGATGACAAAACCACTGCCAATGGGACAATCGCGAATCTTTGCCTTGGATTGTGAGTTTTGCAAAGCTGCAGATGTGCAAGTGTTGACACGAATCTCGTTGATTGATTTTGATGGCAATGTAGTGTTTGATGAATTAGTGAAACCTGTGGAGGAAATTACTGATTACGTTACTCGATATTCTGGCATAACAAAAGAATTGCTACAAGATGTCGATACCTCAATTGAACAAATCCAACAGTTGTTTTTGGACACCGTTTTCGAAGAAGATATTCTCGTTGGTCATTCTTTGGAGTCTGATTTACGAGTTATGAAAATTGTTCATCGAAACATAGTCGACACTGCAATCACCTACGAGCATGCTCGGGGCCCTCCATCAAAACCCTCATTGAGATGGTTAACGAAAACGTTTCTTGGTAGGGATATACAAGCGGGGGAGGATAATGGCGAGGGTCATTCGTCGATTGAAGATGCTAAAGCTTGTTTAGATTTGGTAAAGTTGAAGATACAAGAGGGGAGGCGTTTTGGGACAAATGTGGGTGAAATGTCCATTTTTGAAAGGCTCGGGGAGGTTGAGTCATTGCTTGTTGCGTATTCCCCAAGAGCCCCCGTGACAGTCACTAATGACGACGAGGTGGTGAAAGCTGTGCAATCACATTGTGCTAACTTCAGCATAATAGAGCTAAAAGATTTACAATACAGTCGCAAATGGGAGACCCCGACCAATTACGATGGGAAATTGGACTTCGATTTAAAAGAAGCACAAAAGAGGACAAATTCACGTCTCGAATCCATTTATCAATCCTTGCCACAACATACGCTATTTATTCTTGTTTCACAGCTGTCTGATCCCACGACAATGCAACAGTTGCGAAAAATACGTGGCAATTTCCAAAGGTTGGAACGAGAAGGAGGGCTGGTATCTCAGTTACCCAAGGAGGAACTTTGGGACATTGACAAATCGGATCAATTGGTTGCTGAAACTGCGAAAGCGAGAGAAGCATTAACTTTTGTAAAGATAAAGATGTAATGTCATCACTCAATCTAAAGTAGATTCCTTCATGTAATGCCATTACTCAATCGATAGAAGATTCCTTCATATACTGCCACTTTGTCTCACTCAAATTGAGGTAAGACTTTGGCAATGTATTTTTATGACTCTGATTAGTCTTGACCCATCCCTTCAATTGCAATGAGTTGGTACCATCCTGGTCAAATGAGAACCGCTCGTTGACCCAAGTTATGGAGTCGCCAATTGTATCGTGTATAGGAACTGGAACATTTCTAGATTGTGGAACTGGTGTGTTTGTGCCGCTTTGAGAGAACATCGCTGGCAAGTATGTGTTTGTGTGTGGGGGTGGAGGTGGGAGCGGAGTGGCAATTTTCTACGATCCTGAAATTTTTCTCGACAAACTTTAAAACCTTCACACCTTTATAAACCCTCCCGCAGGAGCCTTCTCTCACTAAAGCTACCCCTCCTCCCCCTTAAGCACTATGCGTCTCAATCCTATCCCCTTCCTCTAAATCGAACTTGTCGGGTGTATCAGTTCCCTCAACTCTCATACCGTTTAATAAAAATCGTACCGAGTTACTAATGCACATGTTTATAGTCACAATGCCATCGAAAAATCTTCGACAATGTCAAGGATTTTTGTATCCTGAAGGCACAATCACAACCATTGCCATCTGTTACTATTATATCAACCCGTTGATTCTTTACAGAATCCTGTGTTTTTTGGGGGTACCTTCTGTCGGTGATGCGGGTGGAATGACCGTGGAAGTGGCTGTTTCACTATAAGGTTAATCCCCTTGTATGATATCCGACATAATAGATAATGGAAATGATGTGGTTGTTCGGGCGGCACGGGGGTACGTGATGACTGTTGGACCATTTGAAAATAATTTGGTTGTTTTTGTTTGAAGACGCGAATTTTGTACCTCCGTGCACGTGACTGGATCCAATGAGATATGCTTTAGACTGACATAAAAATGGTCCACTAATTTAGTGTATAAGAGCGGAAGCAGAAACAAACAGCGAAACAAAGCATTGGGAATGTGATGCTTTCTTAGCAAGATCAACATTGAAAACAGAGAGTGCTTTGATGAGTATCCTTTTTTTTGGCATCAAATTAAACAAAATGTCGCCAATGTAACTACACAACGTGATACCGAAGAGAAAAGAAACACGTTTGAGAAAGAGGGTGACTAAAGAAGTATTCAGTGACGTAGCTCACTCTACTCCATTTCACAAGCCACAAAAAGCTCACTCGTATCTGATACCCAAATACGGTATAACTTTCTTTTTTCATGATTCGACCCATTGTGTATAATAATAAACCAAAATCGTGAGTTGGTGTATACGAGAGACATTGCATTCGCTTGTGGTTGAAAACTCTTTGCAGCCAATGGTTAATCAAGGTGTTGCACAAAGAGCAACAACTCTTGTTTCTTTTTCGAGACCAAATTAAAAAAAAAAAAAAGAATAAGGTTTACGACTTTCACTAGTGTACTGGGCCAATGGAAGGACAACAATTACGGATGTTACACGAGCCAAGTTCATGGGAGCTAGGAGTGCACCACATTATTTTGTCCTAATGACCCTAAAGGATCAGCTCTTGCAAAAGCATCTGAATCGCTAGGTCAATTTTCGTTAGATTGTATTCATTTTTTGTGTAGTTTTTTTTTTCTGAAGGGACACACGTGGGCCCCAATTTATGTGGATTTTAGCAGCTTGTGCATATCGTATGCGTAATCTAAAATTGAATTGTACACAAACTTAAAAAGTTACCCACGTGGGCTGCCCATGACTTCCATCCCACGCGACATAGCATTAGAACGCAATTGAGAGCAGAGACCAAACCAAAAGAGATTTAATTTTTATGCCGCATGGTAAAGTTTTTGACGTTATTATTTCAGCAAACAGTATTTTTCTTAGGCAAATAAAACTATTATCGACAAGCTTTTCTTCCAAGGGGAGAGATGTTTGTTCGTCTGTTTTTCTTGGAAACCAGGTGATTCAAATCCTTTGTCGGAGTTTGGGTAATTTGACAGGTTGACAAGAAAAAAATGGATGCAGTAGAGATTGGGTCACACGATGCTAAGAATTGTAAGCGTGGTGATGGCGGTGGTGGTGGTTCTAAAACTTCTACCGCCGGGGAAGAAACCGGAATGAAGCACAGATCAGTGAAAAAGTTAAAGTAAAAAAGAAAAGGTAAAAAGGGAATAGTATAGAGTAAAGAAGAATATCGACCCACGAGCCATCTCTTCCCCCGCCCGCTTTTGGGAGTGAAACGTGAAGGGCCACGATGTGTGTTCTGTACAGTTTTGTGTTCCTACTCATTTGGAAAAGAAACGTAAAATTGAAAAGAGTGAGAAGATGTAGGGCAACCATCGAACCCACGACCAGTCTTGTTGGTTCAACTTCGTCAAAATCAGTAGCAGGTGTCACCAGGTGCCACCAGGCGGATTCAAACTGACCCCAAGCCTTGCTCTCACATCTCTTGATGCCACCTTCAAAATATCACGTTTCCCGTTGGTTAAAAAATAGAATTAAAATCGACTTACATTGTGTAATAATTAATATAATGCATGAGTTCTACTCACAAAAACCCACATCTCTAGAGCCCATGCAATGGTATAAATTTCAGAAGATTTTTCCCAATCTTTTTCAAAACCATTCTTCCTTCTTCTCTACTCTTCACCCCAGCAATGTCACTGTCATCAGATATCGAACAAGGTCACATTCACACCGCCAAAGTCAGCCAAAGTGGTGGTAAGACCGCTTTCAAGGATTATTTAGGAAAATTTGCCGATGTTGAGGATCCATTGGAAAGAAGAAGATTGGCTTTGGAAGAGATTGACAAAGCCGGATTTGGATGGACTCAAGTGAAAATGATTATGATTGCTGGTGTTGGTTTCATGACCGATTCTTATGATATTTTCGCCATTAACTTGTCGGTTAATTTCTTGCAATGGGTTTACTGGAACGGTACTATCCCAGATTCTACAAACACATTGATCAAGGTTGCTACATCTGTTGGAACTGTTATTGGTCAAGTTGGATTCGGAACAGTTGCCGATATTGTTGGTCGTAAAAAGATTTACGGTTTGGAATTGGCAATTATGATTTTTGCTACCATTGCTCAAGTTGTGCTTGGTGAGTCTCCAGCTATCAACTTTGTTGCCATTTTCTCCAGTTTGAGAATATTGATGGGTATTGGTATTGGAGGTGATTATCCATTGTCATCCATTATTTCGTCTGAGTTCTCCACTACCAAATGGAGAGGTGCCATTATGGCAGCTGTGTTTTCCAACCAAGGTTTAGGTCAAATCTTTGCCGGTGTCGTAGCCATGATTTGCGTTGCCGGTTACAAGAACGACTTGATTGATTACACAAAAGACACTGGATGCCATGGGCCATGTGTTAAAGCATGCGACCAAATGTGGCGTATCGTTATTGGGTTTGGGTGTGTTCCAGGATGCATTGCATTGTACTATCGTTTGACCATTGCCGAGTCACCTAGGTACACCCTTGATATGGACGAGGAAGGAAACTTGAAGAAGCCCGCTAATGCAGAGGTGGAAGATTTGAATGAAGTCCAAATTGAAGTCCCAAAAGCTTCTTTTAAAGATTTCGTCAGACATTTCGGCCAATGGAAATATGGTAAAATATTGCTTGGTACTGCAGGTAGTTGGTTCATGTTGGATGTCGCTTACTATGGTCTCGGTTTAAACACAACAACAATCCTTCAGGCCATTGGATACGCCGGTGACAATAACATATACTGGAACTTTTACAACTCCGCGGCCGGTAACCTTATTTTAGTTTGTGCCGGTTCGCTTCCAGGATATTGGTTTGCCGCAGCTACCATCGACACAGTTGGTAGAAAACCACTTCAAATAATTGGTTTCATTATCTTGACAATCATTCTTTGTATCATGGGTTTCGGTTACCACAAGATTGGAGAAAAAGGATTATTAGCTTGCTTCGTTTTAGCTCAGTTTTTTGAAAACTTTGGTCCAAACACTACTACTTTCGTTGTTCCTGGTGAGTCGTTCCCAACCAGGTACAGGAGTACAGCCCACGGTCTCTCTGCCGCTAGTGGTAAAGTTGGTGCTATCATTGCCCAAACATGTATCGGAACCCTTCAAAATCACAATTGTGCAAGAGATGGTAAAAAGAAGGGTTGTTGGTTGAATCATGTGCTTGAAATATTTGCCCTTTTCATGTTGTTGGGAGTTTTCACAAGTTTGTTGATTCCTGAAACCAAGAGAAAGACATTGGAAGAGATTTGTGAGAAATACCACGATGAAGTTGACCTCACTACGGTTGCCAGAGATAGGTTTGTAAAAGAAGAACCACAAGAATATGACTCGGATTTGAAACAATAATTTCCATTCTTTATAATTTTTTATAGTTCTTAGTTGATACGATTGAGTTTAATAGATGTTTTCAGTTCTTTTGAATGAGCGAGTGAGTTTTGTGAAGCGGAGTGGACTTTGTTGGTGGAGGAAAGTTGATGCAAAAAAAAA
>OGTC01000323.1_pt1 | contig 15631 bp, 11 predicted proteins | sample 1574531 | NCBI WGS metagenome assembly OGTC01 (sample SAMN03295859, study PRJEB24534) | human gut metagenome | isolation source: fecal sample 2 from infant 9 | host: Homo sapiens | place: USA: Pittsburgh, PA | collected 2014-07 | reverse complement strand
ACACATTTCTGCAGCACTTCGCAATTTATGTTACCCCACCCGACGCTACATCCAACGTGATATGAATCTTTGATTGGCACATTGGACCTATAATACTTGCTCCATGGTAATACTTGCATACACCCCGGACTGAATATTCTGTCCCGTTTCTGCATATCAGCCCAGTAGACTTGTTGTTGATACCATATTTGCGCCGGTCCTCTACCGCTAATCTCAGCAACAAATGATAATACCCGATCGTATCACGTTGTAGTCCGTTTCCGTCATCATCTGGCAAGTCTATACTCCTAATACCACCTTAAGTCACTTCACTGACAGCTTGTACCACCTCAAGCAACATAATTACCATCAATACTATCAACCCTTTGAAGTTGATTGCTTTATTTCTTCCATTGCTTGTTCCGTTCTTTTGTGACTGTCCATATCTTTCCTTATATCTACCACAAACATATATTGCTTTGATGATTGTTTCATTGTATACAGACGTAGTTAAATTTCCTTGTGGACCACAATCGAATTTGAGTTCTGGTATATCTTCTGTCATGATATCAAAAGTTGCTGGGGCCTTTTAGTTGAGGGACTTATTGTCTTGTCTCTGACGGTACAGGTTTTAGGGGAATACTTTACCCTTTTATAGTCTCATTAACACTGCACCATGGAACATCGCTTCCGCAGCACTGGTGTCGTTGGAAAAGGTCAATTTAGTGAAAACCAATTTGTGTATCATCGAATTACGATTATCGGATATCGATAAAGTATGAAAGGACGAATCATTCAATACGATGTCTGAATTTGTCAGTGTATAAAATCGCTGATTGGTTTTCAATATTGTAGCCACATGCATGAGCTAGAAATGGCTCTGAAAATGGACTAAAGAATATACAGGTGACCAAGAAAAAACAGGCGATGTTTGCAACGCCTCATGTGGTTCGTCGCCCAGGTTTTCTTCCATTGCTTCTCGTTGATATGGTCTTGCAGATATATTACTGCTGTAAAGTCACGTTCATTACAATGAAAACATCAAGATGGATACTTGGGCGATGCCGTTTCCAAAGCAGGTATCGCTGTCAGATAGCAATCTACATAGCAGTTTATCTCACCTATAATAACCAAGAACTGAGACGACATATGTCCTGTGGTGACGTAGATTCTTTGTTTCTTTTTTTTTTTTCTTTAATTTTAGGCAATACAGAGAACGGGGGACATGATTACTCTTTTTGGTTAGAAGTACGAAGTTGTTATTGCCTAAAGTTGGCCAATTCATCTCTATGTTATTATTAAATCTATGAACGTACTTAACCATAGTCGTGTAAACGTATAAAATATTCAAAATGTAGTTATGTACAAATTCGGTCTCATTTCCGCCGTATGAGCAACTTATACTTGCCAAACACATCAGTAATTGGTCTATAGCACAAAGGTTTGATTCTCGTAATTTTCGTATTTCTTTTGGCGAGGGCGAGGGGAATTCGCCAATTTGGTATAGTACTAAGCTGGTTATGCTGAGTATTGTAATTGTTCTTTCTATATCGTGCTACAAAGGCTACTGAATGTGTGGACGCCTTGCTCTAATACATGACAAAGTGTATTTATGTGTTTGAAAAGTTAAGGTGTTGGATCATTCCATGCATTCATTTGCCCTATAGTAGAACAATTGAGCTCTTTTGAGACTTTACACTACTTTAGTGAAATTAATGTTGATAATGGGCAGAATGAACCAATGAGTTAAACTCAATTCCATTGGAATCCCAATTTTCGGTCAAGCACGTAATGTTATTGTTATCTGATGGCTGCCATATATACGTACTCCTATTTACAGTAAGCTGATCAATGGTTTGGAACACATTTCTGCAGCACTTCGCAATTTATGTTACCCCACCCGACGCTACATCCAACGTGATATGAATCTTTGATTGGCACATTGGACCTATAATACTTGCTCCATGGTAATACTTGCATACACCCCGGACTGAATATTCTGTCCCGTTTCTGCATATCAGCCCAGTAGACTTGTTGTTGATACCATATTTGCGCCGGTCCTCTACCGCTAATCTCAGCAACAAATGATAATACCCGATCGTATCACGTTGTAGTCCGTTTCCGTCATCATCTGGCAAGTCTATACTCCTAATACCACCTTAAGTCACTTCACTGACAGCTTGTACCACCTCAAGCAACATAATTACCATCAATACTATCAACCCTTTGAAGTTGATTGCTTTATTTCTTCCATTGCTTGTTCCGTTCTTTTGTGACTGTCCATATCTTTCCTTATATCTACCACAAACATATATTGCTTTGATGATTGTTTCATTGTATACAGACGTAGTTAAATTTCCTTGTGGACCACAATCGAATTTGAGTTCTGGTATATCTTCTGTCATGATATCAAAAGTTGCTGGGGCCTTTTAGTTGAGGGACTTATTGTCTTGTCTCTGACGGTACAGGTTTTAGGGGAATACTTTACCCTTTTATAGTCTCATTAACACTGCACCATGGAACATCGCTTCCGCAGCACTGGTGTCGTTAGAAAAGGTCAATTTAGTGAAAATCAATTTGTGCATCATCGGATATTGTAGAAAAATACGAGATGACGAATCCTTCACGAGAATTCGTGAACTTGTCAAAGATATATAAAAGCTAGTTGGCTTGTAAATAGTTATTGCGCTCTAGGCATGAACTATTTGGAGCAAAAAATGGCTGCGTTACACAGTGAAAAAAACGCCGTGTGAGGTACAGTACAAAAGATAATCGAGTAAAAAGTTTGCAAAACCTCATCGAGGATAGTCACAAATGTGACTATTGAGCTATGAACTGGTACGACTTGACTGAGTTAGAAGTGTGCTACATTGGGAGTTGTATGGGATCCCAAAAAGTATGATGACATGTGTTCCTACCTTTTCGTATTCAAAGTGGCCACAGTTTGGACTACTGATGGATTCAAAATTTTCGCTAGTATTGTTTCCAAAACAGATTTTGCAGTCGAGTGTTAAAGTAAAAACTAGTTCTGCATAACTTACAACACCATCATCATCAAAGTGTCGCTTGTGAGATTAACATTTTCTTTCTTTACTACAACGAATATAATTACTCAAATAAGTTTGTGATTTCTTTCGATGAATTTTTTGTTCCCGATTTAAAGCAAAAAATTTGTGAGGAGGTCGTAACGAGTGCCTTACTTAGGAGTAGAACTTACTCTTCTCAACCGCACCTGCCAAATTCCAACTTTTGAAAAAGTCCGATTTTTATTTTTTTAAACTCCGTAAGCCAAGAGTTCCTCCCTCAACATGGGACATTCGAAAGTAGATTTTCGAATCCTGTTCGCTCACACGGATCTAACTCTTCAATCCCAAGCCTTTTCTTCAATCCACATAAAACCATGCATCCACTCCTAATGATCATATGTTCTCACGCTTCAACAGGTGGGGTTAGTGATGATGGTTCATACATTGCCTCCATTGGTTCACCTTTATGATTTTATAAGCGCAGTAAAAGTTTTAACTGTTGTTTCTATCCCGAGATCAACCGCCTGTAACCATAAAAAAGTCACAAGAAGCGAAAAAGCCAAGCGCAGTATAATAAGCCGTCAGGCGACCATGTTTGACAGAAACATTCTACCGCCTGAACCATTCTGAGGAGTTACTATATATATTATCATCTCCTACTTGATCACGGTAATGCCATTCTTTTGGACCCTGAATCGTATATAAACTCATCATTAGGAGAAGTCACGTGTACACTCACTGTGTGTATTTTTTTATTTCATATTTTTACCCCTCATTTTGAGAGATTATTTTTGACACAAGGAATGCCTTTCGGATGGAAGGGAGAAAAGGATTATTTTAGCGCAAGCAGTTGACATCTGCACACGACTCTCCGCAAAATTCTTCCGAAAACAAAAATTCAACAAACTACTCACCCACAATTTCCCACTCAACAAAAGAGAATACAAAAAGAAGCTCTCTTTCCCCTCTACTCCTGTTCTTCTTTTCCATCAACTTTCAACACAACCAACTACTCTACCAGATATGTCTAAATTATTCACCAACGTTAAGGAATTACCACCAGATCCATTATTTGGATTAAAAGCAAGATACAATAAGGATTCACGTTCTGATAAAGTTGATTTAGGTATTGGTGCTTATCGTGACAACAATGGTAAACCATGGATCTTGCCCGCTGTCCGTCAAGCTGAACAAAAATTGATCAATTCACCCGAGTACAATCATGAATATTTATCGATTTCTGGGTTTGAGCCATTTTACACTGGTGCTGCTAAAGTATTATTGGGAGACAAATCCCCCGCTATTGAAGAAGGTAGAGTTGTTTCACAACAGAGTTTATCGGGAACTGGCGCTTTGCATTTAGCTGGGTTGTTTTTGAAGAAGTTTTATTCTGCAGGTCCCCATACGATTTACTTGTCACAACCAACTTGGGCTAATCATAAACAAGTGTTTGAGACATTGGGTTTAACGGTAAAGACGTATCCATATTGGGATAATGCCACCAAGTCATTGGATTTGAAGGGGTTTTTAAATACTATTAACCAAGCTGAACTGGGTTCAATTTTCCTTTTGCATGCATGTGCTCATAACCCAACTGGGTTAGACCCCAATTATGAACAATGGAATCAAATTTTAGCGGCATTGGAAGCCAAAAAACATTTGATTATTTTTGATTCAGCTTATCAAGGCTTTGCTTCTGGTGATTTGGAAAAAGATGCTTATCCAATTCGTAAAGCCATTAATGATTCAGTTGTTAAATCTACTCCCATCATCATTTGTCAATCATTTGCTAAAAATGTCGGTATGTATGGTGAAAGAGTTGGTGCTATTCACGTGGTATTACCCACTAAAGATGATGCTTTTGGCAGAGCCATTAAATCACAATTGAATTTAATTATCCGTTGTGAGATTTCCAATCCACCTGCTTATGGATCCAAGATTGTTTCCACTATACTTAATGACAAGGAATTGTATTCACAATGGAGAAAAGATTTGGTGACAATGTCATCAAGAATCATCAAGATGAGAAATGCCTTGCGGGCAAAATTGGAAAAATTGGGTACTCCAGGAACATGGAATCATATAACTGATCAAACTGGTATGTTTTCATTTACCGGATTAACTCCTGAACAAGTTGAACGGTTGGAAAAGAAGCATGGTGTGTATTTGGTTTCTAGTGGAAGAGCATCAGTTGCTGGTTTGAATGATGGAAATGTTGATAAAGTAGCCAATGCAATTGATGAAGTTGTGAGAAACTCCAAAAGTTCAAAGCTTTAGGATGCTGACTGTCTTCAAGTTTTTTTATATAGTTGATAATACAGTTTTTTATACAGGTGAGAGGTTAGTTTTTCAATTTTGCAAGCTTACTGAAAGCAGACACATTTAAAAGAGAAGTTTTGTAAAGATTACATTTTCCCATTTTTATTTTTTTAACCTTATTATGTTTGTTTTTTATTTCGTTTAGTATACACATCTAAAACACATATACTTTTGCAAAAATAATTATGATACATGTAAAAATGATAAAACCAACTTCCGTTTGATGAACCATGGTAAACTAGTCATTTCTTAGTTCCCAGCGCACTCTATCAACACCAAAATCACACCTTCACGCCTTCACGCCTTCACGCCTTCGTGCCTTCGCGCCTTCACACCTTCACGTCTTCACACCTAACTTCTTTACTTTCTTCTAAAGGAACAACCTTCGGTCAACTTGGCCTTACCACCAGTTGGAGTACACAACACAGTAGAACATGAATCACAAGTGACGGCAGTTTGAGCATGGCTGAAAACAGTAGTAATGTTTAAACATCCTTGGCATTTGACATCCATGAAAAAAGATCTTGGTTGTTGAACCAACAATTTCAACTTGTGTTGTTTGGCTTCGGTGGCTGGGGATGGGTGCAATAAATCTTGAACTAAAACCTAGAGAAATAAAGGAGTTAGTATATGTGGTTTGGTTATTGTGTGTCGTGAGCGAAGGAGATGTGGCAATGGGTAAGATGATTGAGGAGGGGGGGGCGAGGTGGGAGATTGAAGGAGTGAAGTGGAAGGCGATGAAAAAGACCTGATTAGATCTCAATTTGCGGTTTGGTGGTCTATGATTTCCAATTTCATTGTGATGCTCACTCGAGTCTCCCCAACTTGGTTTTTTTTCTCCTATTGAATGCTTTTGAAAAAGACGACTTGGGTATCCCTTCGTGTATCATAAACTGTTCCACTTAAGAAAAAGATCTCAATATATGCATAAGTAGTCAAGTTTCCCCCCCCCCTCCTCCATTCCAAACAGGAGTGGCAATCATTCATTCATTCAAAGCCGTGTTCCCAACTAGTCTTTATGGAAATGATCCTCTTCATGTAAACGCTATCCCTTTCAAATTTTTCATAATTCCCCCGTTTGGTAACTTGCTCAATCTTTCCTTCTCTCAATCTCAGTTTCGACTCAATCAATGCATTATCCCTCGCTTAGACATATTTATCTCCTTCCTTGATTCGATGGGCTTATGAAACATACCATTATGTATCCTGTTGTTTATTCAAATAAGCTAATGTGTATAGGACTAACTCTGTTCTTTGAAAAAAAAAAATTTTGAAGGAAAAATTTCTCCTCAGTTTGAAGTTTTCACTTTCTGTCTCTATGCTTGTGGTTACACAAAAACGAATAGTAATCTTATGTATTGGACTGTAGTAGTTATAGCACTAGGGTTACAGCCCTGGTTGGTTTTGCAACCAAAAAATGAATATAGCCACAAGACGACTAGAGGGAGAGAAACCACATCATCGAACTACAAAACCTTACCCTACCATTGCTTGCGTACAACACATAATGTTATACAGATACCCATAGTACATTACCAAGCTGAGCATTAGTAAAGATTAATCCCAATCTCACGGTTCTACTTCTAGTTCTATGTTTATTTCTATTCGTCCCTTCCCCCCCCCCCTCGCAACTAAGCTTTACAAAACTGTCTTTTTCCAACTATGTCTACAAATCTCAGTAATTGTAAAAACAGCACAAATAAGTTCGTATATATTGATAAACAACTGAGTTGTCACTAAAGTCTCAAGAATCTGGTACCTTTAGCAAATACTGTACAAAATACTAAACTATGGAAAAACATAATAATAATGAATCGATATAATATAACATAAAACCACCAGTCAACAACAGTCAACAACAGTCAACAACAATCAATAACAATCAACAACTCCAGTCCTCTTCTTCTTCCATATTCTTCCTTTTCTCTTCTCGCACAAACACGCAATTTTCTAAATATACAAAAACTTACTACCCAAAATCACTAACTGGTAAATATACAAACCAACAACACCAACAAAATCATCACCAACACCAACACCAATCCTCAATTCCAAAAATAAAACTTATATACAAATCCTCTTTTCCTTATTTCACCAACTAAACGACAAACGCACGCATCACTCACATAATCACTCTCTAAAAAAGCTCTAAATACTCGAAAAATCAAGGAAAAAAAAAAAAACCTATATAAACAAACTCAATCTGAAAGAAAGGAGGGGAACAACGTTAACCTAACCCACTCCCTATTCATTCTAAAGTTTGTCTACGTCGTAACTTTATCTTTCATCTATAACATCTATCAAGTATCAGCCCTTCACCCATCGTCAACAACAGAATGAGAAAAAGTAAAAGCAACAATGTGTGTGTGTGTGTGTGTGTGTGTGAATAAGTGCGTGTGTGTATGTGTGTATGTGCATAAAAGGAAATTGGAAATTTGTTAATAATACAAGGCCATTTTTAGGAAAAATGAAACAAAAAAAGGAAAATCTGTTGGATAAAATTGGGACATCACATCATCAGAAGTAGTAGTGGTAGTAGTAGATAGTTGGTTGTAAACTTGATCAATAGAAACAGTATGTCATTCTCTAGAAAGCACCTGCTCTTTATAATGTCAATCAAAAGCAAATGGTAATTTTTAAGTTGTGCAATAACTCTTTGTTTGTATATATATATGTGTGTGTGCATGTGTGCATGTGTGCATGTGTGTGTGTGTGTGTGTGTGTGTGTGTGTGTGTGTGTATGCAACTAGTGTACATGATGCAATTGGTGCATTTCAAATCATTTTGAATGAATGGACGAACAATGAAAATAAGGGGGTATGTTCTGTATGCATACTTGTATATGTATTTGTGTGTGACGAGTTAATTCTCTTAGCAACTATTGTAATTGTTATGGTTGTTGCAGGTGTTGCTGTGTTGCTGTGTTGCTGTGTTGCTGTGTTGTGGGGTTGTTGCAGGTGTTGTGGTTGTTGTTGTGGTGGTTATGATACAAAAAAAAAAAAAAATTAAACAAAATTGGATAAAAAGAAAACAAAGGCGTTATTGATGGCACAATCGGGGGGTTATGCATTCAATTACCCTCTTATTTGGTTGGCTTCTTTGGTTTCTTGGTATTGGGGTTTGGTCTATTACCACCAGCACCACCAGCACCACCAGCGCCACCGCCAATTGAAGATCCAGCCGAGGAAGGATACCTTGGTTTTTTATCAGCTGGTTTTAAAATTTGAAATGAACACAATAATGATTCATCAACCGACATCATTGCACCAGCATTATCAAACTCACCACAATAATTGGGAGCTGAAAATAATGTAACCAATTGACGTTTACTGAAAAATTCATATCCATCTTCAACAACTTGATGAGCACGACAAATTAAATCCATATCATGTTTTTGTAAAAAACGCGAAACAACATCAGGGCCAAAAGTAAAAGAAACACCACGATCATTTTCTGACCAACCAGTAATGTCCTTATCAGGATCCGACCACAACAAGTCACACAATAATCCAACATCAGGAATATCAGTTGGACGCATAACTCTTCTAATTTGTTCCATTGAATTCAAATCGGGTGATAATCCACCATGCATGGTGAATATTTTTTCATCAATAATGGCAGCAATTGGTAAACAATTGAAGCAATCAGTAAAAGTTTTCCAAAGTTTTATATTATATCTTCGTTTACATTCATCGTAAAACCCATAAATACGATTAATTGATGCACATTCATGATTACCTCTCAAGATAAAGAAATTCTCAGGGTATTTAATCTTGTAAGCCAACAAAAGACAAATGGTTTCCAAACTTTGTTTACCTCTATCAACGTAATCACCAAGAAACAAATAGTTGGCTTCAGGTGGGAATCCACCATATTCAAACAATCTCAACAAGTCGTAATATTGTCCATGAATATCACCACAAATCTTGATGGGTGCTTCCAATTCCAACAAGATTGGTTGTTGAATGAAAATTTCTCTAGCTTTGGTACAAAGATAACGAATCTCGTGTTCCGCAAGAGTAACTTGTTTGCCTGGACGTGATCCTCTAACTTCTAGTAATCTATCAACTATGGAGTCGATATCGGCTTCTTGATGGTCTGCTGTTGACATTGTGGAGAAGGAGCTATATGTGTATGTGTGTTGTAAAAAGTTTTTTGGTTTTTTTTTTTCTTCTGATTTGATGTTGTTGTGGTTTTTTGATCAGTAAACTCTTCTTGAAAAGTAACAGTAGTGAGTAGTATTAGTAGTAGTAGTAGTAGTAGTAGTAGTAGTAGTAGTAGTAGTAGTAGTAGTAGTAAAGTACTAGACGTATGCTACGACAAAGTATATATAGGTGGTTGAGGTTGAGGTTGCGGTTGGTCTGCTATGTAAAGCTGAAGGTGTAATAAAATGTAGAAGAATAGGGGGGGGGGGGGTGTGAAATAGTGAAGGATTTTTCTTTTGCTTTTCTTCCTTTCATTTTTTTTTCTGTTGGTTTCTGTTGGTTTGCTGTCGTTTTTGTCGTTTTTGTCGTTTGTGGTGTAATGTCGTGATGTCGTGATGTCGTAATGTCGTGTAATATTGTTCTATTTTAATCCTAGTTCCACTTTTTGTCTTGATTAGGCAAAAAAAACAAATTGAAACTGTGCAAAAGTGTAAAAAGTGTGTACCAAAAAATGTCGTATACTACAAAACAAACAAGAACAACAGACAGCACACCACCTTATACCCTATACCCTATACCCTATATTCTATATTCTATACCCTATATAAAGTAGAAGGTGTGCATCTCTTATAGTTTTGAGTGAAGTTTGACAGGTGGTAGTATATGGTAGTATATGGTAGTATATGGTAGTATATGGTAGTATATGTGTCGTTGTTACATTTAAAACACAACAAAACACACTTTTGAAGTACAAATGATATTAGCAAAGCTTCTTCTTCTTCTTATTCTTCTTCTTATTCTTATTTTTAATCTTACTCTATTATACCAATGTGTGTTTTCTAAAACACATTTCATCAAACAGATGTTGTATAGCTTAGTGTTAAAGATGAGGGGAGAGTAATAATAATAGTAGTAGTAGTAGTAGTAGTAATAAGTAATAGACATAGAGACCTATTGGCTATTACGACATTTTATTTAGAAAGAAAAAGAAAAAATAAAAATCAACTGATGAAACAACGACATTGCCTTCCTTACACTCAACACAATTCACACAACTCACACACATTCACACATTCACACATACACACACGTGTTTTTTTTTTTTTTTTTCTTTTCTCTCAAGAGCATCTTATTTGGTACTTTGTCTACTAATTGGTCTTTCTGTCTTCCTGTCTTCCTGACTTCTCTTCTCATAGTGCAGTTTCTAATTATTCACTGACTCAATTTCATTCTCTAGGTCTTTCCACTACCTCCTCCTCCTTTTCCTCCTCCGAAGCACGGGTTTCGAGAGAAAAAAAAAAAGTACCAAACTTGTTGTTTTTGTGTTAGTTATCTACGACATTTATTTTTTTATTTTTTTATTTTTTCTTTTTTTCTTTTATTTATTTTTTTCTTTTACAATATTTTGAATGACGCAATTTCATAAATGACTCACATTTACACGACACTGAACTGTAACCTATCATCATCATCATGTGACTCTTCTCTCTCTCTCTCTCTCTCTCTCTCTGTATTGAAAGAAATCAAAGCTTTTAACATTTAGCCAAGGTATTGAGAGGCGTACTCCTGGGAAAAAAGGTTTTAGTGTCGATGGGAGTTTTTTCCTCAAAAGTTGGCGCTTTTCTAGCAACATTCGACTTAAATGTGCTGGTTTTTACATGGAGGGCAAACACTTTCCGAGACAAAGACTCATCAACCACTTGCAATCAGCTAAAGCTTCTCATCAATTGTAATCACTACATTTTCTTCCATTGATAAAGACTGTTGGATATCAACAGTCACGTGCACCATTTCTCGCTTTCTCTCTCTCTCTCTCTCTCTGTCTCTCTCTTATCACCAAAAATAACAGATATTTTCAAATAGAATCACATTGCAATTTTAGATCTAGATCTAGATCACCCACCCTGTACACACACACACACACACACACACACACACACACACACACACTTGCCATGAGCAAAACACGACAACCACAACAGCAGCCACCCCCTCCATTCCCCAACAAGTACAATGCTCGTTTAGTAGCCCAACACGATGCCAAACCATGCACCATATGTTTCAAACCAGCAACAACTGTACTTCTTGCTGAAAATCAAGCCGATTTCTTCTACACTTGTGTCCAACATCTCACGGATGAACAATTTGCATCACCTATTAAGTCTGAAGAATATGTCGGGCTCCAACAACAAGTTGATGACTTGCTGCGACAAGTTGATAAATTAAAAATCGATGCTGATGCTGCAAAACCATATTTATGGGGAATAAGCACCTATTGGTCCAAAGATACCACCACTTCTACTTCGAAAGAGAAGGAGAGGGAGAAAAATAAGGATAAAGATAAGCACGATACTAAGGAAAAAGACTCAAATTCAGATTCACAACGTAGTAATCAACAAACGACTAACAATTATGAATCATTACGCAAACAATTACAATCAACACAACAAGAATTGCAAACAAACCAAACGAAATTAACCAACTTCAAATTCAAGCAATATATTCTAAATCATCAAGTTTATGCCAATCGGTTAAAACGACATCAACAAAAGAAATACAATAAACAACGAACTGAACTTATTCACCAACCGGGGTTTTTCCCACAATTACCCAAATCATAACGTAAATTGAGTTTTATACAAAGTTAGTTACAATGTATATATACACAAGACACACACACACACTAACACACACTAACACACGCACAAAGTATATGCATAAACTCTCTCCCTTTCTTCGTTTCTCCGTTTTTCTGTTTCTCTTCATCCTCATTTCATGTGTTTACTACTTTTTCATCAAACCAACATTCCCATTTATCAATCTTGTTCTTCAACACACTACCACTCATGAAATCCATATTACCTTCCAACTTATCAAATGTGAAATGTCCTTGTTCAGATCCAATTATACTGAGCCAAAACTCACGTAAGTTTTCCCTGTACCCAGCATCTCCACCACTACCACTACCACCACCGCCACCACTACCACCACCATCATTTCGATTTCCACTACTCTCGGCACTTTCATCAACTTCGTCAACTAAATCAATGCCCGATGTCTTGTCAACATTGTTGATTTCATTATGAATCAATTTATCAATTTCCAGCTCCAAAATACTTTGAATCTTGTGTATTGGTAACGAATCAAATAAATCACCCTTGTTGATGGCAAATAAAAAATCAATCCCATTGTGTTTGCGTTCAGTAATGGCTAACAAATTGTACAAAAACTTGGTAATCTTCTCCACTTCACCAGAAACAGAGGCAGTGGAGGCAGTGGAGGCAGTGGAGGCAGTGGAGCTCTTAGAGCCACTTGAGCTATTTGATTTGGCCGCCCAATTGGTACTACTTGAATCAATGACAACGATAATACCCTTTATATTTGATAATGTGATATCATTCTTGATCAATTTAGTAAACAAGTTCCAATACTTCAAGTGTCCCGGATAATCAACCAATTGGAAACTTTTACCAATACTGGGGGTGGCTATAGGTAATTTGATTTCACCAAAATTGGGTTCAATCGAGGAAACTGTAGTTGTAATCTTCTTTTCACTCTTCTTCTCATCATCATCATCTTGTGTGGTATTACTGTTATTGATTAAACGGTAAAATAAGGCGGTTTTGCCACTATTGTTGGCTCCACATATGATAAAACTTGGCTTGTAGTAAGGCGATTTATTGCTAATTTTTATAGTCTTTAATCCACCTGATTGTAAGAAAAACTGTACAAGTAGAATAATGAATCCAATTAATATGGATAGTAATATTATAAGCACCTTATCCATGGTAATATCAATTAATCTTCTTGGTGAAACTGGATGAAACGCCTGATGATGTTAATTGATGATGATTGATGATGAAAAAAATGGAAAATCAAAATTGTTTGAAAAAGCCACACGCGGTAAATACTCACTTTCAAGAAAATGTAAACAACCACCACCATCATCACCACCACCACCAATACACACACATACACACATATACATCTATACCCAGTCACAATGGAGAATCCACATGAGCAAACACACAACATGCTTCTAGCAAGAATAATAACCAACATGGTACGTCATATCACCCATCTCACAAAACTCACAAAGAAGAAACATCCGACTCATTTTGTTATGAATACTAACACCACTTTTTTCCCCTTTAGGAGAATTTAAATGAATCAGTAGCTGAAATGAAAAGACTCCTAGGTGATGCAAACAAGAATAACTTGCCTACGGAAGTATTGGCCAAGATGTGGGAGAGTTATATCAGAAATGCCGAGTATCACTTACAAGCAACGGGACAAATGGAAACCACACTGGCAGAAAAAGATGATGAAGAAGAGCAGTGGGAGGAAAATGAGCAAGAACTTGAATAGTGAGTAAATATAAAGCGAGGGGGGGGGTGTGGTTGTCAAAAGTTGATTGTACTGCCACCTGGTGTGGCTAGCATCAATTCACGATCAAGAGAATGCAATTCTCAGAGTAGCCATCAATAAGTGCAAGAGTGAGAAAACTGGTACAGAATGTGCTTTAGGAAACCCCAAAATATCGAAGGGTAAGATCGCGACTCACATATGCTTGGCTGCTACAGACTCAACCCTGAAAATATCTAATATACATTCAACAAAACATCCTATAAAAATCGAACCCCCAACTCTCCTAGTTTCTTCTCAAACAAGACCCTACTCTGTTTTCTGTGTCCGGGGTTTAGTTCTGCGTTGGCAACAACCCAAATCTCTTTTTCAATGTAACTCTTTGTCTTGAATATTTATCATCAGGACTAAATCTAGCGGGATGGGCTGAATCGGTGATTTGACCGGATTCGGTGATTTTCTTTAAAGTGTAGATTCTCTTGCCATCGGCATCTAAAGTGTACATCAAATGCATGTCTGTTATTAAGTTGTCTGGGAATTTGGTTTCTTGATGGTCTTGTGATGGGAATGATGGTGATGATGATGATGAGGAAGGATTATAAATTTTTCATTTAAACAAATTTGTTCAATGTCATAATCAAATGTCGTGCGATAGTATTCTACGACATTATCTGAAAATGAAAAAATAAAAAAAAAAAAAATTTCAAACTTTTATGGCCTTGGTTTCGATACCCATTGACCACAAGTCAAAGCTCTCCCGTTCCCCTTGTCCCCACCACCACGATGGTTACGATAAACCACTTCAACAAGGATGTTGCTACTCACAAAAAGATGATCTATAAGAACCTATGTGCCAATGTCATACGTAATGAAAACATAGTAACCACACAAGCAAAAGCCAGACAAGCACAACCTCATATTGAACGATTTTTGAGCAAAGCACTCGCTGAAAGTAAAGCCATCGCCAAAACCACAACCGCAACCACAACCGCCACCGACACCAACAACAATAACTCTTTAATATCTGCAGACAAGCTCAATAAGATCAAAGCATTTGATTATTTACAACCACCAGATAAGCAAGATGTAGGCTTGAAAATAATTCGTGAATTAACTAATCGGTACCAAGACAGGGACCATGGTTTTACCAGAATAATCAAATTAGAACCGAGATTGGGTGAAGATAAAGCACCAATGTGCGTATTGGAACTAGTTGACTCGAAATACGAAATTAAATTGTGGTTTACTGCCAAGGCGGTTGCTAAATTGGAATTGCAAAATATTCCCTTGGACGATATAACTGAATTGAATGTGAGGAAATTGACTAGTGGTAGACCGGATGGAGAACAAGTGTTTAGGAATGCTGTTGAAACTTGTAAACGGGAGTTTTTCAAACATGGAGTTGAAAAAGAGGCAGCAGCGGGAGAAGAGAAAGGTGCCACTGCGGGTACTACAGTTGATGAAAAATTGAAAAAACTGTTGGAGAGTTTGCCAAATATGGAAAGACACGTTGGGGAATTGAAAGGGAAATTGTTGGTTTCTAAAAAATACAAGACTAAACCAAGAAGGACAAATGCAACAACTCCCAAGGAATCAGTGGTGCCTCCATCGCCATTTTTAAAATCAGCATAGATTTTGTATACGAAATTGTACATAGTTAAAAACAGTCTCATTTAGTCTTTAGTTGAAATGAGGAGAGTGAAAAATTTTGACTAAAGTCACACGGTGTGTAAACATGCGCGTCAAAATTATCAAAACAAAACCAAGATCTTCTCGAGGATTATAATCTTCCTCCCC